>Ga0123342_1000256_pt1 | contig 77187 bp, 57 predicted proteins | sample Turbeawhitnodule_FD_89960 | JGI IMG/M metagenome (GOLD analysis project Ga0123342, IMG submission 89960) | Root nodule microbial communities of legume samples collected from Mexico - Turtle bean Mexico white nodule | ecosystem: Host-associated > Plants > Roots > Nodule | place: Mexico: Nepantla... | reverse complement strand
TTTCACATTTTTTTTTTTTTTTTTGGGGTTGGGGAGGGGGTCTTTTTTTTTTTTTTCTTTGTGATTTCCTTGTAACTTTTTAAATTCGCGTTCTTATTTTTTTAGTTAAATTTTTATGAAAACCAAAACTTGGTTTTGAAAAGGAACTAAGAAATTCCCAAACCAGGAAAAAAAAAAACCCTCTCTCCAAACCCAAAAAAAAAAAAAAAAATGTGAAATAACCACACAGCAACATATGGTGCAACAATTAAAAGACACAAATAAATGAGAAATGAACTACAGAAAAAATATGCTGCTAAGGCTTCTATGAAACAACAATCACCTCCTTTTTGTCATCAGCCCCACCAGGGTAGCTCAAAGAAGCTGTCAACTTTCCAAGTCCTGGTGAATAAGCCTCCAAGATTTTAGAATTCCGCCAGCCATGTTTAACAGCAATATCATTTGAAACCCAAAATGTTTTCCAGTATTGATCAGAATCATTATCATAAATCTTAACATCATCATTCTGCAATGCAAAGATAAATGTTGAAAACTGTTGATAGAAAAACAAAACCAATTCATATAAGAGAAAACATATTGATTGCAAATGGGAAGTTCCAACAGAGAGGTATAACCCATAAATATAACAAAAGACACAAGACTAGCAATGTAAATGGAAAATATCAAAACCAGAATGTCACGGCCACATGTTTTAATCCTTACATCAATGGGCAAATAGAAGATGTGTCCTAACCATTTGTTATGGAGTAAGAACTAGAAAATAGAATACTTTAGGGCTGGAAAATCACATCAGTACATGCTCGGATCAATTAATAAAGCCACAAATAGAATAAAATAATCTTCTTTTAGCTATGAAGATATCCTAGGATATTGATACAAAGGTGTTGGAGATCTTCCATTAGTTAGAAATATAGTCAAATTATAATATATAAGTGGATGTAAATCTCATTTTACAAACCAATTTTATGAAGTTTAGTAGGCTTAAAGTCCATTTTCTAAGAAAGGGTGATTAGGTCTATTATTTGGCAAATGGTATGTAAAACACTTTTATTGATTTCTTGTTGCTCATTTTGTGTCCACAGTTTGCGTTCAATTATAACATTCTCTCCTTCTAGGATTTTATACAACATTAGAGAAGAAGTACTTTATTTGGCACCTGCCTGGTGTATAATCATTTACCACAACCCTGGGCAGATAGGAAAAGGTTTTCTATTTATATAATGCATAATGCACAATAGCTACTCTCATTTGTGTTTGCCCTCTGCCATACAGATCATTAGATGGTCTATTTAAGATCTCACGACTTTGGGATCATAAAACAGAGACGCAATACAATCAAGGAAAAGTAATGCTGATACTAAAACAATTTATAGTATCCCTTTTCTATACAAGAATTTGTTCTTTAACTTTTTTCATTTTATGAGAGAGAACACAATAGTAAAATTATTATATAGATAAGTCCCATCAGAAACATTAAAAAACTTGTACTAGAAAATCTAACGAGCCAACGTAAATATGTTTTAACATTGATCGGTTATGAAAGTAGAATCATGAAAACTACCTCTGTAATATAAATTTCTTGTGCATCATGATCCTGTGCAAAAACCTTTATCTGGATAACATATTGACGGCCAGCTACAACATACCAACGAGTCATTAGAGGGTTAGAATTGACTCCTTCTACTGGATCACCAGAACTAGATAAAGGTGATATATATAGACATAGAGAAGCTGGTAGGACCACATTCAGTGAAGACACTTGTACATGGCCAGCAATCCTAGTATCTTCAACAATAACAGCTGTCATGCCCAAGTTCCATGCGTATGCTAACCCAGTTTTTGAGTCAACCTGAGCAACTGAAGCATTTGAGACAGACCACTGGTGATGTGGTGAGGGTAAAGTCACCACTGTAAATGCCAAAGCAAAACATTGGTAAGAGTCTTGATAATATGCTGACCAACTTCACAGAAGAAACAAAAATACAAGTCATTGGATCACATAACAGTTATCCTAACTTTCAAACATGAGTAAACAATATCCAATTAAAAATCTTCTAAGTATAACTAGCATCAATCATTAGTTGAAATGAAACATTCCTTATTTGCTTGATAAGAACAAAACGAAAATGCAAAGATGAAAAATCAGGAATTCTACAAAAGAAAATGACAACATCAGCAAAGAATATTATATAGACAAACAAGCAAATTGGTCCCTCTTCATATCTGAAAAAGGTTTGTTGCTCATTGCTCCATTCAAATACACCAAGCAACAGCCAAAAGAGTAAAATTCTTTGGCCCCTTATCCCTTGTTTGTACACCACAAAAAATATATTAAACACACTCAAAAGCAGGTAAAAAATAGAACTCCAAATTAGAACTCTTAGAAGGTATATTTAGGCTAACTCAACCTTACAAAACTAGTTTGTAAGGTGATGTTTGTACTTACATATGTACTATAATTTAGTCATATCTCTAGTCAATACGGGATCCCCAACACACCTCCTCACACTAAGAATTAGATATCTCAAGTGTGTAACTATATATTTATGGGTGGTCCAATAGCAGCCAAGTAGTAAGAGACATAATAGGCCCGACAAACCTCGATAAGACAGGCTTTGATACCATCTCAAAGAGTAGACTTCAAAGTATAACTCAATCCTACAAAACTAGCTAATAACGCGAGGTTTGCATCAACTTATGTCCTATAATTTAGTCATATCTCTGGCCAATATAAGATTTCTAACAAGAACATACTATTTCCCACCAAAGAGACTATATTGTAATAGTATTTGATAAAAGGAACAAAAGCATAAAAGAAATCAGTATAGTGTAGACAACAGGAAATTCCTTCTAGTTCTTTTGTTTTGTCAGCATTTGCTGATGTTGTCAGGGGAGAATGGAAGGTTTGATTGCCTCATAATAATAAAAAGCGAAAACAATAAAAAGATCCCATAAAATAAATATAATCAAATATTTGCTTTCCAGGTAATCAGAAAATGAATGCTATTATAGTATTTTATTTAAGAAAGAAAAGAATTTGTAGAGTAAAACAAAAGAGTGCAGGACGACGAGGAAACCTCAAAGAATCACACAATGGGTTTATCGGTTACATCCTCCATGCAATTGGATAAAATGCAACACAAATGGGCAACCAAGTGTTGGGAAATCTCATATTGTTTGCCTCAATTCTTGGAATGCGACTTATATATATCTTGAGCAACTTTACTTGATGTCAATTGGTTTTAAGTTGAAATCTGATATGATATCAAATCCTATCATTTATCTTGGTAATTGCCTATTTAGGTAGGCTCGGCTCGCTTGTTCTAGCAAACATCCACGGAAGGGGGTGTTGAGAAGTCTCACATTGACTACCTTAATTCTTAACTCTTGAAGCGCGACTTGCATATTTGTTGAACAACTTTGTTTGATGTCAATTGGTTTTAAGATAAAATTTGATACAAAGGGTGCACCTAAGAGGGCTGGTTGTGGAGGTATTTTTGGGGACTCCAGGGCCTTTATGTTTGATTGTTTTTGCAAATTCTCTTGGAGTACGGTCATCTTTATATGCAGAAGTACTAGGTGTAATTTTAGCATTCGAAACTGCAATTGATAAAAGTTGGAATCTTCTTTGAATTGAATGTGATTCCCAACTTATTATCCAAGCGTTAAAGAACAATAATATTATTCCTTGGAAGCTTAGATATAGGTGATTGAATTGCTTTGATTCATCTACACATATGACTCTTTATTTTACTCACATTTTCAGTGATGGGAATCAATGCTTTGATAACCTTGCTAGCTATGGTTCTAGATCCTAGGGTTTCTCTTAGTGGGAATAATGTACCTGATTTCTTAAATCCTGTTTTTTTAGGGATAGATTTTCTCAACCACATTATAAGTTTTCTTAGTGGGTTTTGGCCAACTCCACCCATTACTTGTATGACTCTTTTAATTGTTTCTATGGTATTTTGGGTGCTGCAGATTATTGTTGTAATTTGGGGTGCCAACATAGTGATGTTTTAGCACTTCCATCTTTAGTAAAACAGCTAAAAGAATAAAAGAATTCACTCTTTGTGAATCCGAAAAGAAACTTTGTTTGGAAAACGAGAGTTAAATGAAAATTTACCTACCCAAAAGATGAGAAGGATGAAACCTCCAGCTGATTCAGAAATTACTGAACAGTCACCTAGACAAATATACACACACAGACAAAGACAATTTTGAAACATCATTCTCTCCTTTTTACTGCCCAAACCTTTAAACCTAATAGAAAAAACAACTTCCAACTTAGACATAGAGTACTCATCCAAAAAAATTAGAGAGATCCCCGATTTACAAATGAAGGAACAGATTATTCTTTGATTTAAAAATCTTGTGGCCCAGAACACACATGTCAAAGAAATGGACCTTGTGAGACCTATACACCTGTGCTGTACTGTAACCTTTCCATGGTACTAAATGGATTGTGAAATACAGTCCAAAACAAAACATTAGCATTAGAAATTTAGCTTTCGAAAAGATGTTGGACCATAATTTCAAGGAGAAGGACTGCAGATTAGGAGATTTTGTTAAAAGAATACAATCAAGGAGGGCAAAAATTTTCCTAAAATACAGAAAAATGAAGAGTCCCCATCTATAGATGGCGAATTGCATAAGTAATCCTAGCTGCTAATGCTGCAATTTGACAGCATAATCACACAGATATCAAATTTACAATTTTAAACAACTTGCACTTAGATTTGAGTTAAAAGTAAACAACTTAAGAAAACCTTCAGGAATATTTCCCCGGATGACTTTAAGGGTGTAGGGAATGACTGCACCAACAAGCACAAGAACTGGTGAAGGAGGATCAAGGGACATAGCTTCAGCAACAGTAAGAACAATCTCATCAGCTAAATTCTTTAACTGTGGCTCAAGCAAACGCACTGACACAGTCTCATGACCAATCTCAATTCCCTTTACTACAAACAGATCTGAAAATACACCCTGCAAAACAGGACCAGAAAAAAAACGGTATAATATTAAATATGCATTATCATAATAACACAATGACTTAACCTACTTAAACCAGCCAGTAGTGGACTTACGTTGTCTTCAAGATTTATTTGTATATCTAAGTTACCACATAGTCCTCCACAATCACTAAGGGGAGAATGCTTTAGTGGAACATTAACAAGGTGATGAGGTAATCCATTGGCTTCAGGCATAAGGCTCCACATAAACTGTAAGCCAACTAATGACGAAAATACATTTTCTGCAGCACAAGGGAAGTCCAATAAATATTTCCAATCTGATCAAGACTCAATTGAGGAGAAAAGATGACAGGAAATTAACAAAATTTTAAGCTGGAAATAATTATATATTCAAACATCAATATAGACAAATAAATAAATGCTGAATAGTTGAATGCCTGTACTAAAAAGGCAGAAAAGAGTAAATTGAGCTTCACAGCATCTATAATGCCAATCCTGTCATAGTATGCCTTCTTTGTTAATTAAAGCTCATTTCATTATCTTCATGAAAAGAAGATGGCAAAGAAAGCATATTTTCGAGAGAATAGTTTTGTAAAGGCAAGAGATAGAGCACAGCAAATTGTAAAATCAACCATGTCCAAGAAATCCACAATGAATTCAGACTTTCATGATGTGTGAAAATTCCATGATAAGTACAAAACTAGTAAGATATCACAAATACCTTCATTATCAAAGGCTCGAACACGTAGAGTTGCAAGCCCCTCTAAATCAAGTTTAATAGAATTATGAAATATCTGTATTCGTGATATATTGTCAATAAAGACTTTGCAGCGAATCACAATCCCAGTTTTCAAATCCGCAGCATAAACAGCAGTTTCCTTTCGCCCACTGTAAGGGGAAATGGATCTTAATCTTGCACTAGTCGAGCACTTGCTGGTTGAATTATACTCCGGCTCAACAGACAGAATATCATGATGATCCCATGACCTAAGTATGTACCACAAAAAGCATCCTAATCAACTCAATAATAAATTATAACAACCAAAACCAATCAACAAACAGAACTTGAGGAAACCAGGGAATCACTTTTTGAGAATAACAATTTTAAGGTCAATTTTTGTCAAGCTTCTGAAAAAGCCTTGTTTGATAAGAATAATTTTCAAAAATTGTTTTCAAAATTAATATCTCCTTTTTAATTTCTAGTTGTATTGTCAAAGTACAACTGAACTGAAATTACATGACCTAGTTGTTTCCTCTATAATGATTCAATTTTCAAATGAACTTTCGGACCAAGCATTTTTTATAGAGAATAGAAGTATGATATGAAAACTAAAACCCAAAACTCCCTCATGCCTTTCTTTTGTTAACAAATTTTTACAAGAAGAAAAAAGAGTTCGGACAAATCGTAAACGTAGTTTCTTATATGCTTCGGATATTGTTCTCCATTTAGAATTATAGTTTAATTCCAGTAGTCTGCACAACAAATGTTAACATTGAAGGCCAGCACAAGTTCCCGATGCAAGACTTCAATTCTCATTGAAAAACTACACCAGAAAGCACTCAAGAAAATATGTCTGAGTATTATCACAAAAAGCTTATCGTAGCTGCTGCAGTTTTACAAAGAGTTTCACCAATCACGTTTTATGGAATCTTTCGCAAATTAACGAGGTGAAATCCAACTGATCCTAAAACAGCACAAACAACAATCAACACTTGAGCTACTACTGCATGCATTTAAGTTTCGTCCTCATTTGTATCATATGTAGAACTGAACTTAAATGACATGACCTAGTTTTGTCTTATATTTTTATTATACTTCAACACTTGTCCTACCACTGCATGCATCTAAGTTTTGTCCTGATTTTTATCACATGTAGAACTGAACTGAAATGAAATGACATGACCTAGTTTATTCTTATTTGTTTACTATACTTCAAAATTGCGAATATAAAATCGGAGCGAGTAAGTGTGATAGAAAACGGAAGAGGACCATTGGAAGCAACCGTCGCTTCCTTGGAGCCTGTAATCAACTGGAAACGTCATTTTTGGCGGCAAGAGCAAGTTAACGTCAGCAATGTGAGGACCACTGGAAGCCGCGTGCGACGGCGCCACCACCACCGTCACCGCTACCAGCACACTCAGTAACAAGACCACGATCATCATTCCCGTGGATTAGAACGATCGTTCACAGCACACAGTTAGGAATTTTGCATTGCAGAGAGTTGAAGGAAGAGACGGATTTGATGTTGCGTTTGTTGAGAATTTCAAGGGTTTAGGGTTTTGATGAAGTGAAGAAGAAGAAGAAGAAGAATGAGAGAAACGTGAACAGAAACAGTGAAACGTGGAAAAGCAGTGTCGGTATTTTTTTTTTTTTTGCTAAAAAAGAAAGTAGAAAGTGAGTAACGTCTTTTAACACAAAGATATAAAAATTAGAAAGGAAAGCGAGTCTTTTAGCTCATTGAGAGATGCAAATTAAAATTATCCAACTATATACTTCTAAAAATATTAAAATTATCCTTCCAACAATAATTTAAATATCCATTTATATTCGACTTGTTAGTTTGCACATGGTGTTATCCTTCTCTTATGGTCGTTGATGGTTCGTGGGTGGGATGTTTGGTGCTTTCTTAGTTAGTTTTGTATTGACTTTTTTTAATTTTGGAATATAAAATTTAAAAACTTATTGTATTATAAAATTTGAAAGTTTGTATTTGTGATTTTTTACATTTTAGATTGTACATTTAAAATATAATTTAGTATTGTAGATTATATAATTTTGATATTTTGGATTGTGCAATATGAAGTACAAACTTTATATTTTGGAATAGATTTGTATTCCAAAATACAAAATTCCTATTCTCTTTAGAATACAAAAATAATAATATATTTTGAGTATTTAATTTTTTGGTATAATTGGAGTACATTGATTGTTGAATGTGGAGATGGAATTCCAATTTTGAAGCAAAATATTTGATGAAGTATATAAGATGTTAGAAGTGAAAGAGTTTGATTTAATGAAGTTTGTGATCAGTGAAAATGAATTGGGCGAATGAGGTTGTGTTAGAGATTTTACAAAAAATGAGATAAATAGATTTTTATTCTTTGTTGTAAAAAGTTTGACAACTCATGTAATTATGTTGTAATATATTTTTGTAGGTATTTAATATGTGTAGGGTGGCTTTTCGACTTGGTTTTGTGATTATCATAATTAGATCTCACAAAACAAATTGACAACTTGGAAGAAATATGTATATGTTGGTATGTTGTGAATGAGGTGACAAGTATAGAAAATACAAACATGATTTGGAGGTGACAGTAACTCATACAAGAAAATGTGATCGTCCTTTCAAATTGCAGGGTAAACTTATTCGCAATGGAAAATATTGGGTATCAAAGGTAATATATGGGATTCATGATCATGAAATGGTTGAGATGTTACTTCGTCACCCGTGTGCTAACAAATTAAAACCAAATGAATATTTCATGGTCGTTGACATAATTAAAAGTATAGTGAAGTTGTTAAGCATATTAGTTACTTTGAAAGAGAACAATGAGGAGAATGTCACAATATTAAAGCAAGTATACTATGTCAGATATGCAAACAAAAAATCATTGAAATAATCCATAACTAAAATGCAACAACTAATGATGTTGCTAGAGTGTGACAAATACACGATTTTTTTTTTGACACACATCAATTCAGTTAAATTATTGAATGCATTTTAGCATTGTGTTGTTGATGGATATCACTTATAAAACTAACAAATATATGTTGTCTTTACTTGAGATAGCATGTGTGACATCCACATGATTGAGTTTATTTGTTGTTTTTGTGTTGTTAGCAAGTGAATGAGAAAACAATTTCATTTGGGTTTTAAAAAGACTTATGGAGTTGTTTTTTAGGTTTGATGTGTTCCCTTAAGTCATTATCAGTTACAAAGACATTATTTTGATAAATGTAATTAGTATTGTCTTTCCTGAAACTTCCAACCTTCTCTGTGTTGATTTCACACTAACAAAAATATTAAAGTAAATTGTAAAATGTTCGTTGATTCTATGCAGACTTTTAAAGTTATCATGGATGCATAGGAAAGTGTGACTAATTGTACATATTGTGAAGCATTTGTGAAACATTTTAAATGTATTTGTTTGTCGTGATTATTTATTGAATATATGAATAACCTATAGGTCATTTTATAAAAAAATAAAATTTTGTAAAGGCGTGGAGAATTACAATGAAGCATTTGGGAAATACAACATCAAATATGTATGTTTGTAAGTGTTCACTTTTTTTCATAATATACATACATGCAAAAGTTATAGGTTTAAGGTTCTTGCTTATTCTATAATATGCTTATACTCACTGAAATTTAAAATGAGTACTACAAAATAATATGGAAGACTTTTGTATGTATCGACTACATGAGTTATTACAACTAAAGATGTTGTCATATATCCTCAATTGTTTTTACATACATTTATACATTGAAAATAAACATCATTTGAAAACAAAAACAAATTTGAATAAAAAAAAGGGAATTGTTGTTAAATTAAATTAAAAGTTCTCATAAAAAGACATATAATTGTCCATAAAATCAAAGCAAGAATATTAACAATACATAATATAAAAATAGAAGTATTTTGCCTTTCATGAGTGTCGCGTACATGATGAGAATGTCTAATACAAACAATCATCTCATTCATCATGTCATGTGCTAATTGGAGTGCAATATTTGTTCTTTCCCATGTCGGGGTGTCTTTAGCAACGTGACCATAGTCAGTCATCCTCTGCAAGACATTGATGATCCGCTTGAATATACCTTGCATCCATTGAAATGATATTTGTTAATGACTAGGTTAAAACAAAATTTGCAATAAATAATAAATAATGCATACATTGAATAACGTAAGAACTTACTAGACATGCACGATCCTGCTGCAATGTAGGGTTTGTGTCTCCATCCTATGGATTTCGAGTGTGACAACATGGTAATACAACCAGTCGATCTTCCTTTGCACCATGAACTATATATGGGTGTGACACAATTTTGAACCACTACATGTATTCGACTGCACATGCAAATGCACGAGAAGCGAATGTCACACCTATGACGAGGTGGTCGACAAAGTATAATCATCTGTCATGTATAACGGTTAGAACTCCATCGTCATATGGTATGGAAGGCAAACAAATTGTTTGCTCATATACATTCCCGAGAAAATGTCAATGCGTACACATACCCATATGGATGTATAAAAAAAAACATTGACTCGAACGCCCTACTACGGTGATGGTCTTCATATGAACTCCAAATAACCCTAACATAAACTAGAACATCTAATTAGACCCGCACAATGCCAACAATCTAGTGACATATCGTGCTTCCTTGAGGTGAACCTCCTAATAGATAGATTTCTTTGTACTCTTATCTATAAATAAATTTCTCTTAAACACGTGCTACATGTCTTGGATGACTAGAAAAGACCAGACTACCTCTACCTGATGATGTTTAGCCTGCACCTTATTAATTTTTTAATTTTCAAAATTTTTCTTCATTTAGAAATTGAGAATCTGAAATTAAAAAATACATTTTTGAAAAAAAAATCTGAAATAGATTCTTGTGTTCCAAAAATGAAATTAATCGAAATCTTATCATATGAAAAAACAATCACACAGTACAAAAATTACACTTAAACAAAAATTATGGAAAACAAAGTGCAGAAATTCCAGAAAAAGAATTTTGAGAATTCTAGAAAAGGGATTTTGAAATTTTGATAAGTGTTATAGAATACCAAATTCGAAAATGTATCATGGAAACCAAATTTGAAATACCAAATTTGAAAATGTATTGTGGAAACCAAATTTGAAATACCAAATTTGAAAATGTGTTACGAAATATCAATTTCGGATCCTAATTGCTCTAACTTCCATGCTAATTTACCAAAAAGTGCTGCTTATAACTCCTGAACCTCTTCACTCATTTGCTATTTTTCTCATCAAAACCCCTTATATTAGTATATACAAATCTCATGAACAAAGTTGTTAAACTTAAAAAACTTATATTAGAACATTTATAAATAATATAATAATTCAAAAATTATATTAAAATATCCGTGATAAATTATTCTATAAATATTTGTTTATACTTTTTACTATATTATTATTATTTTTAGTTGATTATATTATATGTCCTTTTTCAATAATTTTTTTTTTATATTTTTCTAATATTATTATACTTTTATAATTATTATGTTTTAAAAAAAAAAAAAGTTGTTGGAAAATAGCAAAAGAGGAGAAAAAAAAAACACTAAAACATTAATTTGTAGCTCTGTCTAAGAAATGGCGAGAAAGAGAAGAGAAAGCAGAGAGCAGTGAGATCGCAGAGGAGAATGTGGAAACGCAAAACGACCTGAGAAGGGCACCAACACGGATCTGAACGTGACGATAGGAGAACGCAGCATCAACAACCTAGACGGACAAAAAATTGGAAGAGAGAAGAAGAACCAGTGAGCACTTCCGCAGGTGCGTTCTGCATAAATCGTGACCTAGAAGCAAATATTCAGGTGTTAATTTTTGCGTTTTGTAGTGTCCAACCGAGTTCGTTGAATCGACTTTAAACTCGCGATTTCACTCGAGTTTGCTCGAGTTCATTCGAGCTACTGAAAAAGATTCTAAGTTAACAAGGTTCGAGGGTGTGAGAACGTGAACTCGTCCGAGTTTACGAGCTTACTTGCGATCTTGATATTGCATACATCATGATGTTATTTATAAAAATCAAATGAAATTTGGAAAGAAACACACACGCAAACTGATTTTATTATGGCCATGCTGTGAGTAACAACATGAGGGTGATTTTTGTAACTGTTAAATTTTGCTTGTAATTCATCAGTTTGATGCTTCATACATCAATTTTGCTTGTTATTTATAAGAATAAAATGATATTTGGAAAGAAACACACACGCAAACTGGTTTTATTATGGCCATGCTGTAAGTAACTATATGAAGGTGATTTTTGTAAAACAGTGTTCAATTTTGCTTGTAATTCATCAGTTTGATGCTTCATACATAGAGGAAATACATACCGGGCATTAGTCAATAATGAAGAGCATCCTAGAGTCAACGATTTTATGTTCTATGTATGAAGGTTACCTTTTAGATTTGTTTCCAGTTTATCTCTACCTGCTTGGTGGTGTTGTTATTGAAGGAACTAGGGGAGGCTATTAAAATTAGGAAAGTAAGAGTGCTTGAAGAAATTAGAACTGATTTATTACAAGCATTTTAGTTGTCCCTATAGAAATCATCTTTCTACATGCGCAGTTATATTCAATCTCAATCTTTTTAGAGGATATCCAAGTGATCTACTGCTTCCTTGTGAAGGTGAAGACAGTGCAAAGTGGAGCTTTATTAACTCACTGAAAGAGTTCAGTTGGATCAAATCTGCTTTAAAAAAGGAAAATAAATGACACATTAACTGGTAACAAATCTCCCACAAATAAGGAAGCAGAATAACAGATATATTTCTAGGAAGTAAATCTGATCTGATTGAGATTTATAACTTGATCCTACAAATCTGGACAGATATAACACTCCTAATTTATCCATATCTCCATAATTTATTTTCAATCGTAAAATTGTAATATTCCTAATGAATCCACATTATCTAATATAGACATTCAGCACATGCTTCTTAAACCACATCCTTTAATACATCTACACAAGGTAGATTTTATACTTTGGCTGAATATTGTTTTGTTGTTATGAAATTAATTCAGGAAGAAATTGAAACCCATATATATGTTGAATTATCAAGGTTTCTTTTGTTGTACAATGACCCATAACTGTCTCTAAAGTACATCCTGCGAAATATGGCATATGTAGTTGTCTCTATAAGAACCAGCTATAGTCTGTAGAAAACTCCTAATTGTTTTCATTCCTTTCAATTTCAAAACCCTTACAGTTGCAGAGGTAGCTGGTTAAATTACTGGTCCAAAGCCTTCCTTTTTTCTTCACCCTCTCCTATTCTCGAAACTCCATGAATGGAAATCTGAAAATTGAACGCTACATATGAAGTCCTCACGATGACCCTGGAAAATGATATACCATAGAAAAAGGAACTCTATAAATGTACTCCCTGTACTATGTATGCATAGAGCACGTGGTGATTGCAGTATGTATAGGATATAATGGTTACAGCAGAAGTCTACTCTCTCTATATAGTATCTACTTTAGTAAATGTCATTTGCATATGATTTGGAAAATGTTACTGTCACAGAGTGGTATAAACTTGAAGTCAGGCTAGGAATAAGACTTTGATAATTAAAGAGCTTAAAAAACAAAGGCCTAGCAGATCAGTGGACGTGGGCTGTCAAGTCCATTAGTTAATCACCCCACCTAAAGAAGTGAGAAGGCATAGAAGAAAGAATTATGAAAGGGAAGAAAATGTTCTATATTGTCATTATTATGTCTGACATTCATTTTCCTGCAATCTAAGTTTTTTTTTTTCAGTTTTATTATATTTTTGGTAAACTTAGGTATTTCTCAGCCAAAAATCATAAGAATATCAATTGTTTTTTCATTTTTGTACGAATCTAAGATGTTTTTGACCAAAAATCAAAGATTAATATATACTAATACCAAACATATTTGAGAATACAACAGTGGCCTCGTACCTTGATTTTTTGTCATCCATACTAGTGTTCCATATATAATTTAGATATTTTGATTATATGAGATTCATTTTTTAATTCTATTATTGTAACTATTACAAACAGGGTTTTAATTGACCCACCTGTTGTTAGGCCCCACTTCAGTATTAAAGATCCATCTGTTTCCAAAGACAGATTTTAGTGGCAGAAGAGAAACAAACTACCATGTATTTATAATTTTGACGTCTCATCAATCATCACTTCTCGCCATCATGGATGAAATAGAGCCTCCTATGTGGTCTAAGGCATAGTGATACATGAAATATAGTAGGGCAAAAACATAGTATGTAGGAGACACACAATGACAGGAGAAATTGTAAATAGGATAGGGATTGTGGGTATAACAGTGATAATCTGGTCCGTGGGTTGGCCCAGGTCACATGGGCTTTTTTGTAGATAGAACTTTATATCTCGTAGACTTTTTAGCCCTGAACCATATGTGCTTGGAGTTAGGCATGTTATGTTATATTGACTGTCTAATTGTGTTTTGTGGATCAGAAGAGGGAAGACATGGGTGCCAACAAGAACAGTAGTGCAAAACCAAGAGTGCGCCCAATTGTACGCTTAGGGATCTTTCTCATCTCCCACAGCAACATTGTCAGGTATTACTGCTGATGCTGTTGCTAATACTGCTACTATTATTTTCGTGAGGGTAACACTATTAAGAAATCAAGAATTGTTTTTTTTTTACTGAAAATCACATTGGGAGGCATTGGAAATGATGCAGGAGGTGCATTAATAACACTTTTAATTGTGCTTTTGGTTTTTTAATCAGTGCTCTAAAGACACTAGTTAACATTATTATTATTGTTGTTGTTATTATTATGTTGAGTGATTTGAGTTTAATAAAACTTTGTTCTTTCCAGCTTGGTTTGTTTCCTAGCAGGGGTGGTGGCTCTTCTCCTTCTCCCTGTCCTTGCCAAGAACACCTACATTTCCGAGAATGCTCTCATGCCAGGTCATTTCAATTCTCAATTGACTTCATGCTTCTTTATATTTCCATTTGTGCAGCCTCAAATGGAAATTTGGCCAGAAGCACTAACTGACATAATACTTCTCTGTCTGAACCTAAATGCTTGCAAATAGAGAAACAAACACATGGCATACCTTTTCCTCTACAATTCGCTAATTCTAATTTTTACCTGGTTCTGCAGGTTCTGCAAACAACATGCTCTCTACTCACCATGTCTCAGACGCAAATAAATTCATCAAGGACTTAACTGATCTGGAGCTCAGATCCATGGCCTCCCCAATGTAACTCTTTTCTTCCTGTTATCATAAGAGACTTTATACAACTTCACAAGGAAAAAAAGAAATAATTTATTGTTATGTTTTAATACAGTGAAAGTCAAAAACTTATTGCTCAGTATATGTCAGCTTTGGATGCTGAAGTTACTTTCCACAAGTTTTACCCTCAATTCAGTCAATTTCATCCGCTACACTTCTTTACCAGTCCTGATTCAGGTATAATCTCCAAAAATGGAACTTGTTCTTCGTTTGGAGTCAACACTGTTGGAATTATTAGGGCACCACGTGGGGATGGAAAGGAAGCTATTGTCTTGGTGACGCCTTACAATCCAAACAAAGTTGGTTTGGGTGAGGCTGTGTCCTTGGGTATTGCTTACTCAGTGTTCTCGCTGCTTTCGCATGCTACTTGGCTGGCAAAGGATATTATTTGGTTTGTGGCTGATTCACAATATGGGGAATATTCTGCAGTGGCTTCTTGGCTAAGAGAATATCAGGCCCCTGTTTTCCACAAAGTTGATATAGTTACTAGTGAAACATGTAATGAGAGCAGCACTTTTGATGAACTTGGACAGGGTCTTTATTTGGATGGAAAGTTAAATGGTGATTTTAGACGTGCAGGAACTATGGCAGCAGCTCTTGTAATTAAGGTTGCAGAGCAAGGTAACCAGTATGAAGACAGTCTTAATATTTATGCAGAAGCATCCAACGGCCAGATGCCAAACCTTGATCTTATCAATATCGTAAATTATCTGGCAGTTCACAAACAAGGATTGCGGATTAAAGTGAAGAAGATGTGGTCTCTTCTTGACTCATGGTGGCTCAATACTGTGGGTATTATATTTGAATCCTTGGGAAAAATTGCTAGAAGCTTAAATCCTCAGTGGAAGTTTGGTATTCCTGCTTCTGAGTATGTAGAAGGTGCTGCTACACTGGCAAGTTCATTGTATTACCAGGTGTTTTATTTTTTCCCCTGTCTAAAAGGTGTATGTTATGATATTCCCTGTGACCACTTCATAATATTCTTTATCTGTATATTATTCCTCTCAGGGTTTGGGTGTTCCCACTGGCCCTCATGGTGCCTTCCGTGATTATCAAGTTGATGCAATCACTCTGGAAATTTCACCTAAAGTTTCTCTTACTAAAGTGATCAGGCGTAACGAATTCATACTTCGTGGGGGAAGGTATGTGCCATTCTTACGAGTTGCTTTGTATAACTATTTTGAAAATCAAACATCAAATAAATGACTGGCTATCAATGGAATTATTGTAAAAGTCTCACAATTTTTTAATTTTAAATTATATGCAATGACATGTTTATGTTTGCCGTTTACAATAATGAAACTGTACAATAATGTTTATGTTTTTGAAACCTAAGAAAAAAAAGTTCTGGATAGTTATTTGAAGGTTCGGTTCAGTTTTTGTCATTAGATATAACATGATGTATTTTCACAAATTGTTATATAAAGGCTGGGAAAGTTGAAGAAACTCCAAAAATGTATTTTCACAAATTGTTAAACGAAGGAAAATCTTGAATTCTCATTACATGCTAAGCTTTAATTCTGTGGAATAATATTCGCTAACATTTTATGAACTTGTGTATCACTGCTCATGTATGTTATAAAGTACAATATCAGAAGATCTTTCTCTTTGTTTCATCCCCGTAACAAAATGTTTCGCACTCATTGCAGGTTAATTGAAGGAGTCATACGCTCAATAAACAACCTTCTTGAGAAGTTTCACCAGTCATTTTTTTTGTATCTCTTGACATCTCCTGGTAAGTTTGTGTCGGTTGGAGTTTACATGATTCCATTTGCATTACTTGTGGCACCACTTCCAATAGTTGCAGCATATCTCCATTCCAATGCTAGTAGTTCCACTCCCCAAAACCCATCCACCTTAGGAGTTGATGCCAACCACAAATCTTGGAAATGGTTGAATTCGGCTAGAAAGGTTTTGATCTTTCATTTATGGGGTGTTGTTGTCTCCTTACTCCCATTTTTCTTATGTCAACTACCCAATACCACCCCAACGATGAACTTTATATTGTGGGGTTTTGCATCAGCTTTTAGCTTGCTGATTTTATTCTTCATATCGGGTTGTCCAATTTTCGAAGCAGCTGCATCTCAACCTGAGAAAAACAGGTGGACCAGCTTAAAGTCTGTAACTATATCAACGACATTCATCGGTTTGTCTCTCATGTCCGTCATCAACTTCGCTACTGCAGAAATTGGGGCTTTACTTATTGTCCCAATTTGTCTATTGGCAAGACCATTGAAGCTTGATATTCAAGCTAAGAGCTGGAGAACCTTACTAAGAGCCTCTTGTAATATTGCTTTAGGTTTTGTTCTGTTTCCTCCGGTTGCATTTGTTTTACTTAAAGGTGCATTTGAAGATTTTTATGGTATTAATGTTGGTGATTACTGGAACTGGGTGGAATCCCTTTGGGCTTGGAACAGTGCTACTTACCTCTACGTAGGTGTTGTTCACCTACCAAGCTGGGCACTGTGTATTCACATTTTATTTCATCCATGTTGACATATCTACTGTTACTTAGCCAGACAAGCAATTCACGTGAGAATTTTATTATCTTGCTTTTTATGTTTTCATCTTCAATGATGAACACCATTCTTCTCTGCAAGTAATTATTTATAATTAGGCCAATAAGGCATTTTTGGATGTCAGGGAAGGAGAAACAGTTAAGTGATGACTCCAGTATTTTGGATCCTGGTCTTGAAATTGATGGCTAATGCGTGAAAATGATTCATGATCCATTCTTATTTGAAGTGATTTCACCAAACAAAAGCAGCTACAAGAGCTCAAGTAAAGCATTTATTTGCTTGTCACATCACATATACACGTGCTAAGAAATGAGGCAATATTGTACAGTGATTCATCTGCATTCAAATGAGTCAGAATGATTCAGAATAAAATAGCAAATAATAGACTTTTTTTCTAATAACAAAAAATTGTTATTGTGTAATTTTTGGTGATAATTGTGTAATTTTTATTAATTAAAAAAATTGATTAGAGCTTTTAAAATTTGTAATGTAAAGCAAAAATACAAGTTATAATAGTTCTGAATAATTTGAAAAGCTATATTATTTTAAAAAACTTTAGGATATTGGTAAAAATTGAAAATATTCAATGACTTATATTTTAAAAGCTATATTATTGTATTATATATAATAAAAAATATTATAATTTGAAATATTTTAATAAATAATTAATTTATAAGTTATTAAAAATTGAAATGATAATTTAATTTTATATAATTGATGATAAAAAGTTGATAATATTTAAATTTTAATATTGAAAGACACTAATTAAACATGAAATTATATTTTTTTTCTAATGATAAGATCAAATAAAATAAATAAATAAACAAATAATAAAACAAAAAAATTTCTTTAATTTTTTTTTACTTATTTAAATAGGGGATAAACACATTTAACCTTATGAAAAAAGACTTCGTTACACCCTTGAAATGTAAAAAATAAAAATAAAATAATTGTTAGTTTGTTATCACATGCACATGGAATATGTTAAATAGTACTCATGACTATATATCTTATCAATGACACTGCATCAAATTTGGCATCATTATTTGGGTACAAACAACCCATTTGGTGTGCTGTAATTATCCATCTAACACCTAATTTCAATGTTTTTTGACATTGTGAACACATCATAAATTATTATTATGAGTAAAATAATTTTCATTAAATTATTATTTGTTGTTTTTGTTATAACTATTGTTAATATAAAACTCAAAAAAAGTTTATTTAAAAAAATTATCATTTTTAAAAGAATGATTATAATAAAATTAAAGTTGAGGATTAATTAAAACACACGAGTTTAAAATATTTTTGTGTATATAAAAACAAGTATTTATTTACATTAGGGTAGTCCGAAGTCTTAAATAAAAAGTTTGTCATGCATAATTAATATATCAAGTATTATTATTTTTCATAAATAATAATGTGTTATACTTAAAAGTATATGAAATGTAAATTAATATTAAAACATAAGAAATAATATATGTACATGCAATTTTTATATTCGTAGAGTTATAAATTATATACTTTTCTATTTTTATGATAATTATCTTAAAAAGCATATTGAATTTTTTTTATTACATCCAATCAAGCACTTAAAAAAATATTAAAATAAATTTCTTCACACTAATAATCAATTAGAAATCATGTTACTATAATTACAATACTTATTATCAATTAGAAATCTTACTATAAAAGTATATAAAGTGACTATGCATGTCACTCTCTAATTGAACAGTTTAAATATTTTTAATTCATTTAACACATTTAATGATTTAAAAAAAAATATAATATTAATTTCTTAACCAATGTGTTTACCATAGTAGCAAAATCGTTCTTCTTGCATTCCTTGAAAACCAAAAAAAGAAACAGAAACTGAAAGGCTTCAACATTACAGAAAAAGAGTTTTGGTTTTGTGTGTTCTTTATTTACAGAACTCTCAAATCCCAATCATAGTATTCTGTTCTCCAGATTCACACGCAACTTCAAAAAGAAGTAGCAACTTTACAACACAAGCACAAGAGACACTCTTCACTTTTTCATACCCAAATTATTGATAACCATTAACCAACAAACTTTTCACTCTTAAGTCTTAACACACACTTCATTACTCTCTCTCTAAGTCTTCTTCATTTCTCAGTTTCATTTCCAAGTAACAATTCTCAGGAGAGAAAATCTATAAGCTTTTTGCTCATAACCTCACAAGCACCTTGCTTTCTTTTTTACCACTGTTAGTTGCTTTGGATTGATTTCTGGGTCAGTGTAGGTTTTTCCTTTTTCCACGAGCTTGGTAAAGTTTTTCCTTTCTGGGTTTTGTGATTATTGGGTTGCCATGGATCTGGTGGGATCTTCTTGTTTTGAGTCCTGCAAGGTCCAAGTGAAGGCCAAAGTTTCGTTTTTTAGGATGTGATTCAGCTGCTGAACGAGTTTGAAATGGTGGGTCAGTTTTAGCTGATAAAAGGGGTGAGCATATTCAGAATATGAAGCGTAAGGTTGTTCAGCACAGGTGGAAGAAGAAGCTTTTTGCTTTGATCTTTGTGGTGTTTTGCTTGGGGAGTTTCTTGTTTATGCAGACACGTTACAATCATGTTGTGGGGTTGGTTTCATTGCAACGCCATTTTGTTTCTAAGCCTGAGGTTCAGAGCCCCAAGATTGCGTTTCTCTTCATTGCACGGAACAGGCTACCTTTGGAAATAGTTTGGGATGCATTCTTTAGGGTACTTTCTTTTCTCTTTTATTGATCTCTGTATCATGAAAATAAATAGGGCAACTACTTTTATTGGTCATTATTTTACAGCTGACAAGTTTGATATTTTTCAGTTAGATCAGCACGAATGAGTTTAGTTATTTGATATCATTATTAACACAGCTTTGCATCACAAAGTTTAGTTATTTCTATATTTCTCTATATTTTTTGTAATAATAACGATGTGAAATGTTTTTACATGGTTGTGTCTTGGATTGAAATTGCTATAAGTAAGTATTTGTCATTCCATAACAAGATAATCCCAAATTTTGGGAAAACAACAAGTTTTGCTTACATTTAGAACTTATAATTGTGGCCTTCTCCTTAAAATAAAAATATATAATTTTGAGGTTTAAAAATCCTAATTAAATTGAATGACTTATATCCTTTTTTCTTTCCACATAGCATGCCCATAAAGAGTATGTTGATTTTTATAATAACTAGTTAAAAATAATACACATGATGATTTCTTATTTGTTGATAATGTATAGTGTAAAGAATTTAAATTCCAATCTTTGTAGGAAGGGGGTAGAGCTTTTAAGTGATAGGAGGCTTAGAGGCTAAAGTGAGGTACATCAATTGTAGTTAGTTTAATGTCTTAATGATTCAATAGAATCTATTTTTATTTTTGTCCAATTTAGAGCTTGAGACACTTTGAATTGCTAGCTGATTTTTATTGGAAGATGCTTTGTTCATGGTATTCTGTTGGTGTTTCTTGAATGCACTGCTAGTAGAAGTAGTGCTGGTTATTCTCCTTTCTGGTCATACCAACATTTCAACATTAGTGCTAGTTTGCATTGAAGATGCTAATAGACCCTCCTGATTTATAAGTGTTCATAGTAGATGTGAATTTGTCAATCTTCCTTTACATGTTTTGAAAAGCAATGGGTGATCAACATTGCTTTTATTCCATAGAGTGCTTTTTGTTTACTACAGAAACATTTGTGCATTTCTTCAGGGAGGCGATGGAAAATTCTCAATTTTTGTTCACTGCAGACCAGGGTTTCTTCTCAACAAGGCAACAACTAGATCACCTTATTTTTTGAATCGACAAGTTAATAATAGTGTACAGGTTAGTCTTCTTTTTTGTTTCAACAGAATCAATTTTTGTTTATAAATCCACTTTCCTTGTGATCTGTTATGTGGTGTTCATATTGATAAGGGATTACAGTTGACTTGGGGTAACTTACCCACTGCTTATGCTGTAAACAGTTCTTTTTGTGAATTCAAGTTTGTTCCAACTATTTTCTATGCTAGGCTAATTGTTCTATGGATAGAAACTACACTTTATTGCAGAGAGAATATTAGTTATTCTGAGTGATTTTATATGTAAAAAGAATACCAAAATAATAAGGGTATCGTTGGAAAGAAATTAAGAAATTTATTGAAAATTATGGAAGTTAAAGGTCCTCTCTTTGATAAAAAGAAGTAATTCCCTGATAGAATTAAATTTCCTTGATCTGTAGTTATAGGTATTCTTAGTAATGTTCTTTGTTTAGAAGTGTATACTAATTATTTTCTTTTAGGGAGATGATTGATGATTAAGATGCCTAATAAGAATGATTGTTGTGAGTTTTTTAAGTAGTTAAACTTATTGCTCCCAACTACAAAGATTGAACACGACCATTCTATAGTTGCAATTAAGTGCATTTTTTTAACTTAACAAATTTGGGAAACGTATATTCCTTGCTGGCTAACAGTTGAATCCTAAAAGACTGACTTCCTTTACTCTTTGTAGGAGTTTCTGCACCTGTGCCATCTAGAATTATATTGAATATTTTGATTTGAATGTTGCATTTTCTGTGCTACACTACACCCAGATCATGGTTATGTATTTGTTTATATATAAACCTGATTGAATATAGCTCTTATCACAAACTTCCAAGTATCAATGAATATTCAGTCTAACTCATGTTTTAACTTGTTTGTCTAAAAGTGAAATTTGAATTATTTTATTCAATTTTACCAAATTGTATGCAAGTAATTTGTCAGAAAGTAGTTGTTGCAAAGTTGCAATCCCATTTTGTCTGAAAAAACTGAGGTATCTCCTGTTTTAAGTTGTTTCTCTAAAAGTAAACATTGAATTATTGTATTCAATTCTACTATACTGTCTAAAATTTGTCACAAAATAGTGCCAAAATGGGGCAATTCCATTTAGCTTCATGGTATTTATTTAGTACATGTGGATCTATTTCCAGGTGGAGTGGGGAGAAGCAAGCATGATAGAGGCCGAGCGCGTTTTACTTAGACACGCGCTAAGTGATCCTTTAAATGACCGCTTTGTTTTCCTCTCTGATAGGTGAGGGTATAAATTTGTTAACAGCTACACAGTTTTAATCCTTATACTTTTGCCTATCACTTTCTGGACTTACACTCTAACTACTCAGCACTTGGTTTTGAAAGTGTGGTTTTCTTCAGTTTGCTTAATTATTTGATAGAATAAATGCCATTGATGTTTCTCTATGCTTGAGCCTAGCACCTTACTATATTTCAGTTGATTGATTTCTTTTCAGCTGTATACCTTTATACAACTTCACCTATACGTATGACTACATCATGTCAGCATCAACTAGTTTTGTCGACAGGTGAGGATACACACTTGCCTTATACTTCTGCAGATTGGTCTGTAATGTTACCCCTTTAAATTTTTCTCATTCCATGACATAAAACTGAAATCTCAATTTTCATTTTAAATTACACCACTAAGTGAAGTTAGTGACACTATTGTTGTGAAACTACAATTCTTCATACAACACATTTTGAGAGTTTAAATTTGCTAAAAGGGGTACTTTTTGTTAAGCTTGGTAATTTATTTGCCCCCAACTAATTTGTTTTTTTGCATTAAAATATGAACAGCTTTGCTGACACGAAAGAAGGCCGCTATAATCCAAAAATGGATCCTGTTATTCCTGTCTATAACTGGAGGAAAGGATCTCAGGTAAAGGTCTAATGTTAGCTCTTAGTTTGCTGTAAGTTCATTCCGAAACTTAAAATACATGATATGCATTACCTAATGATACCTTCTTTTTCCTGTGTTATTTATATATTCTTCTGCAGTGGGCTGTTCTTACCAGAAAGCATGCCAAGGTTGTAGTGGAAGATGAAACTGTATTTCCAATGTTTCAAAAATATTGCAAGGTAATCGGCGACACGGTCCATTATATTCTGTCTTTTATGATTGGTATCGCATAATTTCTTTGAAATGTTGGACTCTTATACAAAGAAACTTACACATCAATAAGGACCTAAGAAAATGTGCCAATTTTGACAGTGAGAGTTGTAGGGAGTATGTCTGTTCTACCCTTTTGTTTTTTTTTTCACCTGTCAGGTTTCCTCACATTCTTGATCCATTAAACATTATAAACTCATTGCCGGCTTTGCATGCATGTTGTGGTGATGATGGATCTTCTTTTTAGTTTTTAAGCCACTCATCTTTCTTGTCTCTTTAATGCTCACAGCATTATCTGTTTCTTCTTCATTTCTCTTACCTATGTATTTAATAATGCAGAAAAAACCACTACCAGAATTTTGGAGGGATCATTACATTGTAAGTTCTCTACATGAAATTATTTAAAGATGTTCATTTTTTTACTATATTAGCTTCAATCAGTCCTCTGTTTTCTTTATTGAAATCATTTTCTGCTCATGAAGTAATTCAACATTTGATTGTGAACTGATATGTGATGCCAATTAGTTTCTAGTAAATTATATGAACTAAAAACATCTAATTATAATTTCTTCCTTCATGTAGCCTGCTGACACATCTAAGGTCCATAACTGTATACCAGATGAACACTATGTTCAGACATTACTGGCTGTAAGGATCCTTTTCTTTTCCCACCTGCACTCTTTTTTGTGTCTGTCTAGGAGAAACTAATTTTGGGTCTGTATTTGTATGATTTGAGTGACAGCAAAACTGTATATTTACATTGCTGCATTTCTAGATGTTTCAAAAAGTGAATTGATTACAAATTGACATTGCTGCATTTATTGAAGTTGAATAAAATGAATCACACTAAGATACAAATGATTAAAGAAGTTGATGTTTTTGAGTTCTATGTTAAACTATGACAAGGCTTTTCTTTCATTACAAGTATTTTAATGTGATCACTGTGTTGGTTCCAATCTACTTATTTGAGTGTTTGCTTTCCCAAATCCAGCAAAAGGACCTTGAAGCAGAAATCACACGAAGATCATTGACACATACTTCTTGGGATATTTCCAACTCCAAGGATCATGAGCGCCGGGGATGGCATCCAGTGACTTACAAGTACTCAGATGCTACGCCTATGCTTCTAAAATTTATTAAGGTTTCATCTTTACTGCCATTGCAAAATCTCCCTTTTGAATCTACTTCCATTCATGATCACTTTCATGCATCTTAAACAGTGATTGCTTGAGCAGCCAAAAACACTCAATGTTTTTATCTCTAACTATGAGGCTTGGACATTCCTCTTAAATAGCGTGTCTGTGTCGGACACACACATCGGACATCGACACTCGTAGGACATGTATAGGTAGAGTGTCTGATTCAAAAAATATTTATTGGATTTAAACTAATTTTAAAGACCAAAATAATTAGTTACTATATTGACTAAATTAGAGACCATTTTATAAACTAAAAAATTATTGGCATCTAAAGTAGTTTCTAGATTAGTATCTACCTATTAGTTACTAAGGTTTTAACTACTAGTTATGTTTTAAATTAATCTCTATTAGTCTTTTCGAAACTAATTTAGAATATAAAATATTAGTAGTTAAAACTTTGGTAGTTAATTTAGATACCAATTTAGAAACAATTTTATAATATTTTATTAATAATAAAAATCACATTAGATATTAATAATTTTTTAATCTCTAAATTAGTATCTAATTTAGCCAATATAGTAACTAATTATTTGTTGTCTCTAAATTTAGTTACTATTTAATGATTATCAGGTTGTTGATATGGTAAAGAGCTGAATATGCAATAAATCTCAGAAAAGTTGATCATTGAACTGTACATTACTACGGTCTCAGTCTGAGACAAACATATAAAGTGCATTAACTCTACTTCCATGAAAGAAAATGTGTTCAAGTTTGATGATTTGTTTTCAGGAAGTAGATAACATTTATTACGAAACCGAATACAGAAGAGAATGGTGCAGTAGCAAGGGTAAAGCTTCAACTTGCTTCCTTTTTGCAAGAAAATTTACTCGGACTGCTGCTTTAAGGCTTCTTGATTTGGTAAGTTTATGTACATTTCATGGTTTTCTTCAAGTGTTATAGTTAACTTTCAAACATTTTTTGAAGGGTCTTTTTGAGTTTCTTTTATTCAAGTTTTGCAAGTCATTTTTCTGGTTTTGTTAATTTCACAGTCTGTTGAGAGAGTTCCATGAAGAGAAGAAAGTGCTCAATGCCAGAAACTGATACAAGCCAAAAATACACTTAGCAAAACAAATAAGAGGGAGAAAAAGAATAATTTTTTTTATTTGTGTTTTATAATTTTCATACTTTTAATTTTTAAATAAATGCATTAGTCATGTATCTGCTTTTTTTTTAATTTCTTTTTGACCAAATATTTTTACTTTCTATTTCTTAAGTGATGGTCACGGTCCTATTGTATTGTATTATATTATATCTTACACGTATATCTACTTCTTTATCTTCTATTTATTTATTTGTAATTTCTATTTTTTTTCTCATTTATTCTCAATATAACACATTTGTATGTTTTCCATTAAATAAACATATTATTTTCTGAATGAACAATCCAAAAAGTTCATTCAACACCCAATATTAAAACCTAATCCAAAATATAATAATACTATAATATTTTATTTTTTTCAAATTATGGAGTGACACATTACAAGAAGAAATAGTCTAATCTTGAAAGTAGTTGTTGACCAGGTAAGTGAAGAATTAACAACTCTCTCTAGTTTCTGACAAATTCTTTCTGCACCCCTCAATATGAACATGCACCCATAATTTTTAAAATGACTAATTTACCTTTCTTTGAAGTGATTTTTGGATTCCAAAATAAACTTATGAAACGTATTTTGGAACACATTTATGAAATAATATAAGATTTTTAAAATAGAATTTTAACACATCAAATATATTCTAAAATAAGCTTATGTAACAAAAAATTCAATATAACAAACTTTTCAGTAGAATGAAATTTTCAGAACACATAAAATATGTTTTGGAGCAAATCATGTTTTGCTTTTCTTTTTCTATCCTCCATCTCTTCTTCTTTTATAGTGGTGGTGAGAGTAGTGGTGGGGTGCAATAAGGAAAAAGCAAATGAGACAATGCATTCATTTCGCTAATAGTGGAGGTGCAAGTTCAAAAAAGGGAGGTGTTAGAAGCATTTTTCTTTGTTTTTTGAGTTGGTCACCGTTTCCATCAATACAAGCCAACCCTTAAGAATATATGCAAGGTGTCATTTAGTAAGATACCTTCAACAAAAAATAAAAATATAATTAAAAAAGTTAAAAAAATATACCTTCAAATAAAATTAAAAAGATTAAAAAATATGCCTTCAACTACTCCATGCCACGTTTCACACTCAGTAGAATAATAAAAAAGGAACACGCTATTTAAGGCTTTATCTGCCAAATATTATTGTAGCCTCTTTCAAGGACAAGTATCAAATTCTTTTCTTTTTTAATATTTATTTTTATATTTAATTTTTTAATATATTTTCAATTTCTAATAAAATATTATTTCAATGGTAAGCATCATTGTCTTTAGTCTTCAATTTAGGTACCCTTTTTCCACCGACATTCAAAATCCACAACTGTCTTATCTTATCCAAATACCCAAATGACACGTGTCCCAACTGTTCTTAACTTATTCCAACGGTCACAAACTAACCTCTCATTCCCATTGCCACGTGTCCTTTTGATTTTTCTTGGTCAAAATCTTCACAAATAAAGATATTATCATAAATTATGCATAAATTAATTCCACAACTTTATTTTAGATGCATATTTAAGTGATTCGCCTCATAATTTATGATTTATTGGATTAACATGATTTTAGTTGAATACATAAATGCATTTTAAATTCATATTATGATGAGTTATAAAAAAATTTATATGCATTTTAAATTTGAGCAAAACTTATATATAATTGTTTCCTCAATAATATTTAATTTAATCCTTTATTTTGCTCATTATCAAAATATAAATTTAATTCTTAATATCAATAATACTTATTATACTCCTTTCAACAGTATATATTAATTAGTAGAAAGAAAAATATTATAGTATGAATTAATCCAAATTTAAAAAATTGTGAACTCTCCACACACACACGTCACTGTATTTTGCTATTTTATTTATTTTATTAATGTCGGTTTACCATGCTGTGTACACGTGGCAATTGTCGGTGCAAGTCTTCCCACAAATTTTGCCTACAATTTAGAGTCTCGTATAAAATATTAGAAAAAGAAAGTTCCAAAGACTTACATAAATAAAATAAATTGAAAAAAATGAAGACCCTACTTGGACCATATAATTTAATTTTTTAAAATAATATAAAATATTTTTTTCTAATTCATAAATTTGAATAATTTTTTTCAAAATATTTCCTCTGTTGAATTCCACAAAATATAAATTAGAAAAAAAATCATGAAAAAAAGAAAAATTGTCTATTTTTGGGTTTTTTTTTTTATTTTTGTTTGTTTGTGGTATTTGCAGAAAGTATTTCGTTAAGAACAATCAGGCACAAATTCTCAGGAAATCTTATTGATTTGAATGTTCTTGATCTTCAATAATAATGACCAATATTTTCCAATAATTATTAGATAATTGAGTTTTAAAATGTTTTAAAATTTCTATTATTATATATATATATATATATAATATCAATTAATAAAGAGATATTTGTTTTTTACCTACACAATTGTCTTTAAAATACTGTGATTATAATTCTCTTTATTAAAATAAATAATGATGCATTATCTATGTATATTTGTTAAAAAAAAAAAAATAAGACATAAAAAAAATATACAATCCTGTAGTTTAACATTTTTTTAAGACTAATTAATAAAGAAAAAGACAATTAATAATTAATACATATTTTGGACCACACCTTCATGTTCATGGCATCTCTATAAATACATGTTCTTTCTAACTTCATCAAATCAAACTCTAACACACTGTGTTTCTTCTTCCATTCTAAATTTCTCATCTTTCACTATGGCTCCAAGCTTGAACAAAGCTTCATCTTCTTCCATCACAAAGCATGTTAATGGCTTCAACCCTTCACCTTTCACCATTTCCAACTCAACCCTACAAGTTAAGGGCCATGTTCTTCTTTCTCAAGTGCCCCAAAACATAACCTTAACTCCATGCACCTACGACACTCACACCACAGGTTGTTTTCTAGGTTTTAGAGCTTCTTCTGCAGATTCTCGCCATGTGGCACCCTTAGGGCAACTGAAAAATATAAACTTTTCCTCCATCTTCCGGTTCAAGGTTTGGTGGACCACTCTCTGGACCGGTTGCAACGGTGGTGATCTTGAAACGGAAACTCAGTTTCTGATGCTTGAACCCGGTTCAGACCGGCCTTATGTTCTTTTTCTTCCCATTGTTGAAGGCCCTTTTCGTGCCTCCCTCCAACCCGGTTCAGATGACAATATTTCGGTAACTTTTAAATTTGCATGAACACTATGAGATAATTGCTTTCTGCACCCCTAATGATTTTTTTTTAATTTTTAAAATTATCTTTTATTTGGGAAAAAGAATTTGAAATTAAAAATACATTGAATTTTCAAAATTGTCTTTTATTTTTTAAATAAAAATTTGGAATTAAAAAAAGAAGATCTGAGATAGATTTTTGTATTTTGAAAATAAAATTTTAAAATATACTTGAAAAACAAGAATTTTATTTTAGAAAAGAAATTCTAAAATACAAAATTAAAAAATATAGTATGAGATAGATTTTTGTATTTTATTCTAAAATATACTTGGAAAACAAACAATTCTGTAAAACAACATCCAAAAATATATTATGTGAAAAAAGATTTAAAAATTCATAAAAGTGTTTTGAAAATTTAAATTCACAAATATATTGCAAAATATCAAATTAAAAATACATTTTGAGTTGTCTCTAAAAATTAGAAAAAGAAATTTTTATCATTTTAAATAAGTCATGGGGGAGGCTTATGGTTTAAGATTTAGAATTTATAAATTTAAAAACATTGAATTTTAATATTGAATTCTTCAAAAATATTATAATTTTTGTAATTAATATGATTAATTGGATTTTGGAAAGGTGTGCGTGGAGAGTGGGTCGAGGCGCGTGAAAGGGTCGTCGTACGAGAGTGTGGTGTACGTGCATGCAGGGGATAACCCCTTCACGGTGGTGAAGGAAGCTACGCGCGTGGTGAGGGCGCACCTGGGAAGCTTCAACCTTCTAGAAGAGAAAACCGTTCCAGGAATCGTGGAGAAGTTCGGTTGGTGCACGTGGGACGCGTTTTACCTGACGGTGCACCCTGACGGCGTGAAGAAGGGCGTGAAGGGGCTGGTCGACGGCGGTTGTCCACCGGGGTTCGTGCTGATCGACGACGGGTGGCAGTGCATCAGCCATGACGCGGAACCGGAGAAGGAGGGGATGAACCAGACGGTGGCCGGAGAACAGATGCCGTGCCGGTTGATGAGTTACGAGGAGAATTACAAGTTCAGGGATTACAAGAAAGGTGAAGGGTTGGGTGGGTTTGTGAGGGAGTTGAAGGAGGCGTTTGAGACGGTGGAGTATGTTTACGTGTGGCACGCGCTCTGCGGCTACTGGGGAGGAGTCAGGCCCGGGGCGGCGGGGATGGCGGAGGCGGTGGTGGAGAGGCCGGAGCTGTCGGAGGGGTTGAAGATGACGATGGAGGATCTCGCCGTGGATAAGATACTGGAGAACGGAGTCGGGGTGGTGCCGCCGGAGACGGTGGCGGAGATGTACGAGGGGCTTCACGCGCATCTGGAGCGTGCTGGGATTGATGGGGTCAAAGTAGATGTCATCCACGTAAGTCCCTTTCTTCACAAACATAGAGATTGACACGACAAACATAGACACTGACTTGACAATAAAGATTTTATGTCTATAAATATATTTCAGAGCATTTCTTTTTATAGCAAAAAAATATTTTCTACTGGTTTAAAATAATTTTTTTATTTTTATAATCAAAATAAAAAAAATTATACAATAAATTTAACTTTTTAAAACGTATTTTTTTTTAAATTATATTAGAATTCTCTAGAAATCCAATAAATATATTATTTTTAAATTACATATTTCACTACACTTTTATTTTTATGATCAAAATAAAAATTTATTCAATAAATTTAACTTATTAAAAAATTAATGTATTTATAAATTTAATTTATTAAAAAATTAATGTATTTTTTCTTTTTAAAATTATATTAAAATCTTTCTATAATTGTCAGAAATTCAATAAATATATTATTTTTAAATTGGAAATTTTATCGATACTTGTTTTACGGTGTATAATCTACTAAGAGTGTCTGAGTCTCATGGTTCGTTGTCCAATTTCCAACCTTTTTTTTTATTTTCTATTTTTAAAAATTACTCTTTTCTAATAAAAAACTTAATTTTGGTCACTTTTTACCCATTTAACATATTTAAAATGCAATTTTGTTTCTTGTGAAATGCAAATTACCAAGATGAACTTTTGGTTAAGCTTTGATTTCTTTCTTTGTTTCTGTATGGATTCCGAGTTGTGATGTACTGTTTGTGAAACAGTTGCTTGAAATGGTGTGTGAGAAATATGGAGGACGAGTGGATATGGCAAAAGCATACTACAAAGCTCTCACAGCTTCAGTGAGAAAGCATTTCAAGGGAAACGGTGTGATTGCCAGCATGGAGCATTGCAACGATTTCATGTTGCTGGGAACTGAAGCAATATCCCTTGGTCGTGTTGGTAAGTGAAATGTACACAACATAACATAAAATTAACTATATTATTAGGACAAAACTTAGGAATCACTTCTCTACGTTCTTAGAAATATTTGCTGTTGAAACTTCAATTCTAAGTGAAAAAACAACACTCTCAAGGAATTGCATCTAAGCTTTGTCCTTTTCACTATTTGGAATTAGATGGTGAGTTCTTATGAAATGATAGATTGGTCATGTGTTCAAATAAAATGTAAGGATAAGGATGTGTTGTGTACAATGATGCTCCTTATACCTTTGCATAGAGAGGAACCTTCTGGCAGTAGTTTTACTATTTGGAGTTATGTTCCATTGATCTGATGTGTGTTTATGACTTGGATTGAATCAGGGGATGATTTCTGGTGCACTGACCCTTATGGTGATCCAAATGGTACATATTGGCTGCAAGGATGTCACATGGTGCATTGTGCCTACAACAGCTTGTGGATGGGCAACTTCATCCAGCCAGATTGGGATATGTTCCAGTCTACTCACCCTTGTGCTGCTTTCCATGCAGCTTCAAGAGCCATATCTGGTGGCCCCATTTACATCAGTGACACAGTTGGGAACCACAACTTTGAGCTGCTAAAGACCCTGGTCTTGCCTGATGGGTCCATCCTCAGGTGTGAGCACTATGCACTCCCAACCCGGGACTGTCTCTTTGCTGACCCTCTCCATGATGGCAAAACAATGCTCAAAATATGGAACCTCAACAAGGTCAACTACCCTCCTCAGATCTCATTGTTCAGTTCATTCTTTCCTTTGCAAATCCCAATCTTATGCATTGTTATGGCATTGGCAAGCCTTATTTATGCAGAAACTATCTTATCCTATAGTGAGAGAAAGCTAATTGTATGCAATTAATTATTTGATGTTCAAATGATGCTAAATACAAATACTGAAACAAATACTTTTGATACAGTACACTGGAGTTCTTGGGGTGTTTAACTGCCAAGGAGGAGGCTGGTTCCGGGAGACTAGGTCCAATAAATGTGCTGCTGAGTTTTCTCACAAGGTATCAACCAAGACCAATCCAAAAGACATTGAGTGGGATAGTGGAAACAACCCAATTTCCATTGAAGGGGTGGAGCTTTTTGCCTTGTATTTCAGCCAATCCAAGAAACTCGTGCTCTCAGCACCTTCTGATAGTGAAGAGATTTCCTTAGAGCCATTCAATTTCGAGCTAATAACAGTTTCCCCTATGACTGTCTTGTCTGGCAAGTCTGTGAAGTTTGCTCCAATTGGTTTGGTGAATATGCTGAACACTGGAGCAGCAGTCCAGTCCTTGACCTTTGATGAGGCTCAAAATCTGGTGGATGTTGGAGTAAGAGGCACTGGGGAGATGAGGGTCTATGCTTCAGAGAGACCTAACACTTGTAGAATTGATGGGAAAGAAGTTGATTTTGAATATGAAGGGTCCATGGTCAAAATTCAAGTGCCATGGCCGTCTTCAAAATTGTCCACTGTTCAGTTTGCATTCTGAACTAGGGAGTGATCTTTTATTTTTTGAATTATTGTCCACAGTGAATAATGTCAAGGGGCCTTTTATCCCTCTTATTAGAATTTTCTCCTCCATGCTGAGGGAAACAATAGATTGGTCTGATAATTTAGTCAATATCAAGTTTCTTGTGTATCCAATTAATGTCAATTTCTCTTGATTATAATACCATTGTTTCTCTTTCAAGTACTTTTTTTGCTCCTTATCTCTCAATTGTGCTCCTTATCTTTCAATGATCAGTGATTTGCCATTATTGAATAAGTTTTAACTATCATCCAATCTTGTGTTTTGAGATCTTTAAAGAGTTTGACCATAACAGCCAAACACGTTTAATGATGTGGTAGCTAGAAACACATGATTTAGTAATTGTGTAAAAAAAATTCACACACTATAATATGTTTAACTCATTGGATGGATTTTATAAAAATCCAGAATATATCAATTAGGTTTGCCTCTGCATGTTTAGAAGTTTTTCAGGAAACATTTGAAAATTATATAGTTATGCTATAGCACTATATAATTGAGAAGAGTTGTTAAAGTCCATATGTATATAGGATAAATCATTTGACAGTAAGTCTCAAGATTAAAATGAAATGATAATGCAAAAACCTCAATCATAACCCAGTTTAGAAGTGTCTGCATATACTAAAATGAAATAAGGTCTGCATAAATTTTAAGGTAAGTTCAGCAGCATAAGCCATTCTCAATACAGAAAATCCTCATCCAACCCTGAAAAATTGAATGAAAAATAACTAGTGACTCTCAATGCTTTTGAAAAACTTGAATCACATGATAGCAGTATTGGATTATTTCAAACTTACCTTAGTCTTCGTCATCACGGATGGATAGTACAAATGCTTCGGACCATTTCAGCCTTTCAGCTTCTGTCACAGCCAAACCATCAACGAAAGGGTTCCAGAAGCCTTCTGGACCAGACAGAACCCAGCTTACTTTGTCTGGTGGTGGTCCAATCAAGTTATGTACCGGATTTCTGTTGTTCTTCTCTGAGTTGGTTTTCTTCTGAACACATTCAACTAGTTACATTAGATACATTATCAGTTTTTTCAATGTCATAAAGTCTGTAGTTTTGAAACTCACTGCAGCAGATTCAACAGAGTGCTTGCTGGACTTAGGAGTGATTATTTCATCTTGTTCCACCGAATAAGGTTTATAAGCACGATTTCGGCAACTTCTTGTACCTCGAACTTTTTTCTCGGAGGTGTCTGATTTCACTGTCCACTGAATAGAAAACATAAATTAGATTTATAAAGAGGCAAACCATGCAGATATATGTTGAAATCACCACTATTAATTATCAAATTGAAAATGACTTGTGCTTGGTTTTTGCACCTTGGTTATTGCAGTACTTGCATTTTCTTCTAATTGTTGTCCTTCCCCAGACTCAGTAGAATTCTGCAGAAAATATAACTTAAAACCAAAACACTGAGAAATCTTTAATCCACAAGTTTTTAAGGCCTTACACCTCACAAGTTCTTAAGACCTTACACCTCCACAACTTCTTTGCAGTTGTTTTAGATACATTGTAGGAGTAAATTTTTTTAATGTTGCATCTTCAAATGAGCAATTAAAAGTTAAAATCTCCAAAAGAAAAATGAGAAAGAAAAGTAGTCTAAAAAAACTAACAAAAGAGATTGGGTGGAAGGTAAAGTTTAGGCATACCTTATTGGTGTTACAGGAATTTCTCCATAACAATCAAAACATTGATTAGTGTCATTATAAGAGGTACAAAGTGTCTAAACATGAAAATGTTCAATCATTTCTACATTTCTCCTCTACAAATTTTGTGTGGACATTCAGAAATATTTCATTGTCTTTTCTAAATGTTACTCACACTGTGCATTATAAATACATACTTAAAAAAGTTACAAAATATGAAATTAGAACTCACAGTGTCTGTTTTTATATCTTTTGATATCATTTTTTCACTAATATCATCATCTCCAGCTTCTTTTGCTAGATGTCTCTGAACAGATAACAAAGAACGAAACTTCCTTCTGGTGTGCGGTTCATAGTAATACTGAACAAATAAAACAATAATAACCATCAAATCTTTGCCAAAAAGGGAAGAAATGAAGCACAAAATAGAAAAAAAAAACAAAGACCTTGCTATCTACATATGGTAGAGCTGTTTATCTAAGGGATTGAATTCTCCCCAACAGATTTTTTTAGACCTAAACTTGAAAATCCAAGTCTTGGCAACATGCTTAATTCTCGTGGTTATCTACCAACTATACTACACCATGTTAATTAATCCCTACAAATTATTTGCACAAAATGACAATATTGAAAAATGCAAATTTCAGATTAACCCACAGTCTAAGGTCAAAAACTAATTTCTCATCATACTAATATCCATTGAAGGATCTAAACTCTTCTAACATGATGAAATAAATTGATCTTCATACGCATACATAAATTGATGAAACAGAGAGAGTGTCAAAACGGCGTGTTTTGTAACAATCATATCACACCATGTCAGTGCCTTAGAGATGATATTATTTGCAGCTATAATGAGAATGTAGAGAGTTATTCACAGTAAAGGAAAAAGATCCAAAAATGCCTCCTAAACTGTTATCTACCAATTATACTGCACCATGTTAATTAATCCCTACAAATTATTTGCAGAAAATGACAATATTGAAAAGTGCAAATTTCAGATTAACCCACAGTCTAGGGTCAAAAAATCCAGAAATGCCTCCTAAACTGTAAAACATAACAGTAACCCTTGAAGATGAAGATGAAGATGACAGTGATACATTATGCATGCATGAATGAATGAAGAAACAATAGTTGATGGGTAAGAAAGAGAAGATGTACCCTATCAAGATGAGTAGGGTTAGAGCGACGTGGTTTTTCCTCCACAATCCAACCATGAGGAAGCTTGAATTGTGATGAACTACCAACATGCAGCTGAGTTGAAAGGGGTTGGCTTTGAACAGTGTTGATAATGTCTTCTCTCTGAACATGATGGAGAGGAGTTACCTCTTCTTCTACCTCTGATTCTTCCTTGCAGGACATCATAGTATGGTAGTGTTGTTCTGCAATGCTAACAACAATGTCTGTGTCTACTCATTAGGTTAAGGATATCTGAAGAGTCTGATTCAACAAAACACAATAACTTTTTTATTTTTTATTTCCTTATATAATAATATTATTACTATTGACTTGTTTATATTCTATCTTTTTATCTCTACAAATTAACAATATCATCAATTAACAACTTTTTTTATTCTATATTTTATTTCTCATATTTCATATTTTTAAAGATTTACCCTGTCTTTTTATAATGAAAAATTATATATTGACATATAATCTTATGATGGTTATATATATATATATAATAAAGATTAAATTTGTAATTAAATTATATATAAAATTATTAAAATAATAATGTTAAGGATGTAGAAAAAATAAATTGAATCTGAAAGTATTAGAGTTTTTTTATAAATAAAATACATATTTAATTTTCTCTTTTTACTACCATAGAACATAAGTTGTTTGTAAAGAAGAAAAAAATATTAAAAAGGAAAAATAAATGGTTTATTAATATGTAATATATGGTACATAAATGCACATATAATTGTAATATAGAGAAATTAAAAGGAGAAAACAATGATTATTTTTTTTCCTTTTACACACCACTTTTATATTCATATTACCTTTGGGATTAACCATGAGTTTATATGTTTAATTCTTAAGTCCAGAACATCAATATTTTTGTGGATCCCACAATATAAATAAAATATTATTATTTTTGACACTTGTGGTGTTAATAAATTGATGAAGAACACAACATTGTAAACAAGCATAGTAACTTTCTTTGTCTCACATTCACTTCATCATTTGATAGCTGTCACAAGCAGCTAAAACCCCAACAGAATAATGCCATGGCGTTTCCTATGGGAACACAGCAACAAAGAAGAAGAAGAAGCCAAACAAAACTTAGCCAAAATTAAGCATATCCTTCTGAGATGATCATGGTAAGGAGAATATCCACATAAAAAAGTACCAATTAATCTCAATTTTCTCTCGTTCACATCCCCAAAAGCTTAGGTGTAAACGTCCATGGCTGCATTAAACAGTTTCAAACTTGTATAAACATTTGTCTTGTATGTATATATAAGAAGAAGTGTTGATGGTGAGAGAAGATAATAAACCAGTTGTGAGGAAAGTGAAGAGGAAGCTTTGTTAACAATGGCACTGGAAGTGCTTGAAGCGCTTGATTCAGCGCGAACCCAATGGTACCACGTGACGGCCATAGTCATTGCAGGCATGGGCTTTTTCACCGACGCCTACGACCTTTTCTGCATCTCCACTGTTTCCAAACTTCTTGGACGCTTGTACTACTTCGATCCTAGCTCCGACAAGCCGGGAAAGCTCCCAACTTCTGTCAACAACTTCGTTGTCGGCGTCGCCCTTGTCGGAACCCTTTCCGGCCAGCTAGTCTTCGGCTGGCTCGGCGACAAACTCGGCCGCAAAAAGGTCTACGGAGTCACTCTCATCCTCATGGTTCTCTGCGCCATCGCCTCTGGTCTCTCCTTGGGCTCCTCCGCAAAGTCCGTAATGGGAACGCTATGTTTCTTTCGCTTCTGGCTCGGCTTTGGCATCGGCGGCGACTACCCCCTCTCCGCCACTATCATGTCGGAGTACGCCAACAAGAGGACACGCGGCGCGTTTATAGCCGCCGTGTTCGCCATGCAGGGAGTGGGAATCATCTTCGCGGGGCTCGTCTCCATGACACTAGCTGGGCTTTTCAGATCCTATTACCCTGCTCCGTCGTACATCCAAAACCGCGTCTTGTCCACGCAACCGGAGAGTGATCTTCTGTGGCGGTTGGTTCTCATGATCGGCGCCGTTCCGGCGTTGCTGACTTACTACTGGCGAATGAAGATGCCAGAAACTGGACGCTACACTGCCATCATAGAAGGCAACGCGAAACAAGCTGCTGCAGATATGGCGAGAGTTTTGGACATTGAAATCCAAGCGGAGCAGGATAAGGTGGCGGAGTTCAACGCTGCGAATAACTACCCTTTGTGGTCGAACGAGTTCTTCCAGCGTCACGGTCGCCATTTGATCGGAACCATGACCTGCTGGTTTCTTCTTGACATAGCTTTCTACAGCCAGAATCTAACGCAGAAGGATATTTTCCCCGCCATTGGACTCATAGACAAAGAGTTTAACATGAGTGCCATCAGCGAAGTGTTCCAGACGTCACGTGCGATGTTCGTGATCGCTCTGCTCGGCACCTTCCCCGGTTACTGGTTCACGGTTTTCTTCATCGAGAAGCTGGGCCGCTACAAAATCCAACTAGTGGGGTTCTTCATGATGTCGTTCTTCATGTTTGTGATCGGTGTGAAGTACGATTACCTCAAGAACGAGAGCAAGGGCCTCTTCGCTCTTCTCTACGGGTTGACGTTCTTCTTCGCGAACTTTGGACCCAACAGCACCACGTTCGTGCTTCCGGCGGAGCTGTTTCCGACCCGTGTGAGAAGCACGTGCCATGCGCTGAGTGCGGCGGCGGGGAAGGCTGGGGCGCTGGTGGGGGCGTTCGGGATACAGAGCTTGACGGTGGGCGGTGAAACGAAGAAGATCAAGAAGGCCATGATTATTCTGGCGGTGACTAACATGTTAGGGTTCTTCTGCTCCTTCTTGGTTACTGAGACTAAGGGAAGATCGTTGGAGGAGATTTCTGGAGAAGATGGGAGAGAGAGTGAACTCACACCAACTCCCAACAATACTAGGGCACAGGGAGCAAGGAGCGAGACCATGTGAACTGAACAAAAATGGATTCAATTGCAGGTTTATTACAGTATGATAATAAGAACAATGGTTACAAGTACTAATATCATAGCAATAATGGAGCCAAAATTGATGGTTTTTGGTGTCTCATGGTATAGGTTTATACATTCTAAGAATAAGAGATTGGATTTGTGTTTGTGATCGTGGATTAATGTATGTTGTTAATATATTTTGTGTTAATCTATTGAAAGGAGAACCATTGTTACGAAAAAGGAATTCATTTTTATGTCTACAAATTAACAATATCATTAGTTAACCACCTTTTATATTCTACATTTTATTTCTCATATTTCATATTTTTAAATATTATAAAGCAACAATATAGGAGAAATGTTGAATAACGCCCATAGAATGATATAGGGATTGAGAGATGTAAGAGTTTTACATGAGTACCCACACATGAATCAATGATTCCAACTACCTTAAAGAAAAAGATTATTAGAAATAGCAGAAAAAACTGTGTTTTCACTATGAGAAGTGATGGTTGTCATTGTAGTTTTTTCTCTCCCTATCTGATAGTTAAAAATCATGATTTAAAATGAAAGATTTCCATACAATTTATGAATGTTTGATGGCAAACATTAAGATAGATGGAATACACAAATGAGTGTGGTCTTTAAATTTAAGTGTTGTATAGAATGACTATCAAGAATTGGAAAACAACCTAATGGAAGCATAGGAAATCACAAGGATGTTGTGATTCACTAAAGTGTAAATGTGAGCATCTTTGAGAGGATATCCAAAAGCATCTGTAACAAAGGAAAATTAAGATTTTTTACAAAGGTGTGTTTTTAGTGGTGAGAAGATCAAGAAAGTGAGACTCCAAACACTAATGAGGAAGTATTTCAAATGAGCTTAAGGTAGCCAATTATCTTTGTCATGTATTGAGACACACAAAAATGATGAAGGGAGTGTGGAGAGAAAACCACATCACAAATCAGATGACTCTGGAAAAGATCATGTCATTCGTACTCTCACAAATCTTTGATCGCATAGGTGACTTTTTTTATCAGCAAAAAACGAATGAATAAATAAGAGATATTTCAGGAATACCTCAATCCTTATATAACAGACTTACCTTAAAGCTCATTTCCTCTATCTCTTTACACAACTACAATACCTTAATCCTTACTATGATACTGACACCTTTTACTCATGATATAGATCTCCTAGAAAAATTAATTGACATCATACAAACCATTGACTCAAGACTTCAATCTAAATACGAGGTGATTGAGGAATCCAAAGAAGGAGAAATTGTGAAGATTAAGAAGTTGCAAGGATCTTGATCTTTGAGCCATAAGTATTGAAATTGCTTCAAAAAAGCAAGATCAAAGTAGTATATCAAGTATTGCAAATACATGTGAAGAATGATTATAGGAAAACAAGAGAAACATTCAAGAAAAGTTGAAATCTTTATCAGAGAAAACTTTAAGCATGAAGACAAAGTTGAGGCTCATGAGGAACACCTTAGTCCTTCTTTTTAATCCAAACAAAGAAAGAAAGATAAGAACGAGATGTAGTGGTTTGTGTGTAAAATTTGAGGACATTTCTCTATTGAGTACTATCTTATGTTATTCTCAATGGCTAATAAAATGGTCTAGAGAGGGGTATAATTTGGTTAGATAGTTGGCTAGTTTGGGATTATTTTGTGTTTTGTAAAGATTTAGCTAGATTTGGTTTTCTGGTTTTGCAGTGGAGATGCATCTTGATATTATTTTTGAGATAAAAGATTTACTGATTTTTTTTAAAGGGTTGAAACATTTCTGAAATGTTCTGTTATACTTTATCCTGAGATGTTCTGTTATACTTAACCTGAAATGCTCAGTTTTACTCTGTTATACTTAACCCTGAAATGCTCAGTTTTACTCTGTTATACTTAATCCTGAAATGCTCAGTTTTACTCTGTTATACTTAACTCTGAAATGCTTTGTTTTACTTAATTGATTTTTCTTGTATAAAGGTTGAAACATTCCTAAAATGTTCCGTTTTACTTAATCATTGTATAAAGGTTGGAACATTTCTAAAATGTTCTGTTTTAGTTAATCCTGGAATACTCTGTTTTACTTAACTGGTTGTTTTTTATAAAGATTGAAACATTTATAAAATGTTCTATTTTACTTAATTCTATATTTTCCTTAATTTATTAGTTTTCAATCAAAAAATAGTTGCCACAAATCAAATATTCTCTTCTAAGATAATAAATATATCACAAACAACTCTTCACTCTTATTCATGTTAAAATCAAACACCAAATAGTTTGTCCACAAAAATCCTTCTTACTATTTCTTCAAACCTTTAAATGGCAAGTTAGAAATTGTAAACATCAATTCTCCAAATATTACAATGAAATATAATTAGATATTATATATAATTGATTATTTTTTCCTTCATTTTGTTCAATTTTGTTCAGTTTCTTTGTGGATAAATTGCTATTGTATATAATCATTTCTTTTCTATAAACCATATACTTAATTAATTATATATTTCTCATTGTTCTATATTACTTTTTAGAAATGTTCTAAATCATATCATTTTCAAAAATAAAGTTTCTAAAACCTTTGCTTCTCCATAAAAGAGAAAAAAAGAATGCCTTCAAATTTGTGTTCTTATAGAAAGTATCGAATTCCATATATTGGAGTGAAAACTAGAGTGAATTGCCAAAGGAAAAAAACAAATTGAAACCATGAAAACATTTTTTGTATGTGTCATGTGTGTGGTACTGATCAAACAATTCTTTTTGAACAAAAGTTATTATCGTAAACATGCACATAAGATATTGATATTGCAAAAAAAAACTCAAGATTGAAATGAAATGATAAAGCAAAAATATCGATCATTACCCAGCATTCTAGAATCCACGTGCAATCCAAACAGTGATACAAATTACACTTCTTAAGGAAAAATAATGTCTGCATATTCTAAAAATAGAATAATGTCTGCATAAAATTTATTCAAGATAAGTTCAAAGGGAATAATCTCATTCTCAGCTACTCTCAGCTCAGGAACATCCTCATCCAACCCTGCAAAATGAATATTATCAATCAGTGATTTCGATGGTGTTTAAACTTAGCTTAATCTCATAAAATACTGAGATATAAAACTGAATTATGAGATAAGATATGCATCTTCATATGAGATAAGATATGGTGTTTAAACTTAACTTAATCTCATAAAACACTGAGATATGAAATTGACTTATGAGATAAAATTTGCATCTTCTTATGAAATAAGATTTGTATTCACTTATAAAAAACAACAATATTGAAAAAAAAAACTTAAATCACATGATATATAGCAGAATTAGTTTATTTCAAGCTTACCCTAGTTGTTTCCATTATCACCATTATCACGGGTGGATAGCACAAATGCTTCAGCCCATCTGAGCTTCTCAGCTTCTGAAACAGCACAACCATTAACATAAGCATCCCACTGGTTGGGAGCACCAGCCAGAACCCAAGTTACTTTTTGTGGTGGTGGTCCAGGTAAGTCATGCACCGGACCTCTGATGTTCTTCTCTGAGTTGGTGTTTTTCTGATGATCCAACTTCATTCGTTTCTTCACAATACATTCACAAATAGTTACATTAACTACATGATTCACCTTTTGTTCTTTTTTAAAAAGAAAAACTTTGCATCTCTATACAAACTTGACATATCAGCTAAGTCTCAGATTTCAAGTAATAACAAAGACATTACTGTTTAACTTATACATCTCAGCAGTTAGGATCAGACATCAAATAACAACAATCAACTGTTAAATTCTGTAGTTTTGAAACTCACCTTGGATCCATAGCGTCTGTAGAACACCGGAGTGTTCATCTCTTCTTCTTCATCTTCTGAAAAAGATATTTGCTGTCCTACTGCAGACTGATCAGTAGAATTCTGCAGAAAATATAGTTTTAGATCAAAGCACCGAGAGAAATTCAAACAACTTCTTTGCAGTTCTTTTTAGCTACATTGAAAAAAGAAACAACATCAAGAGGTAGGTGAATAGGTGGTAAACCTAAGATTTTTATCTTTCAGCTTCAAAATCAAGATAAATGTGAAAAAACTTCATAACAATATCCATGCAAGGAATTAAACAAAAGGGTCAAAAACTAATTTTTCAAGATAATAATATCCATGCAAGGAATCAAACACCTCTTGTAACACGATAAACATGTTTTTACAATTAAAAAATAAATAAAATAGGATTTTTCAGCAACATATCTTCTTACAAAGCTAAAAAACCGTTTAAGCTCCGAGCAAGTGTCAAAAACAGCATGTTTTGTACCAATCACATCACACCATGTCAGTTTCTTGAAGATAACATTATTTTGTGGCTAAAAAGACAATGCAGAGAACTTTTTCATGGTAAAGAACAAGATCTATATGTTTCCGAAGCTGTGTCATCTTTCACTATGGTGTTTTGGGTAGATCCATAGATCCTTAAGTGAACCTTATGCATGCATGCATGAATGAATAAACAACACTTGATGGATGAAGAAGAGAAGGTTTACCTTGTCGGAGTAAGTAGGGCTAGATCCATGGAGTTTTCCCTCATCAGAAAGCTTGAGATGTGATGAACTACCAGCATGCAGCTCCCTTGAAAACATGATTTCGTTTTCAGCACTGTAGAAAATGTCTTCTCTCTTAACTTGGAATGGTGTTACTTCCTTCACCTTTGAGTCTTTGCTCGACATTGTTTGGTGTTGTTGATGTTTTCTGAAGACAACTGCAGCAGTGTGTTTTCGTGTGTGTTTTCATCTGTGTCTGTTCACTCTTATCTCATAACCAAACATATTATTGTTACCCAAAATACCCCCACTTTTTTCCCTAGGTAACATAAATGTTTTGGAAGTAGTGTCTAGAATAGTAATTTACCCCAGCAAGGATTAGGGTAACTGAGAAGTCTACTTAAACAAAGAACAGGTTCACTTAAAGCTTATTAATTAGTTAATTTTTTTTTTATTTCTCAAGACTTTGCACTATTATCTTTTACTTGTTTTATGCTTTAGTTTTTTTTAAGATATGAAAGTTAATAATGATGTTCTATCTTGTCATGTTTAGAAATTAACTTTATCATTAATTAACAATTTTTTTTTTATATTCTACAATTCATTTTTTAATATTTTTGACCACTTTTAATGCATTTGTTTATTCTAATTATTTGCTTTTAAATATTTATCCACTCTTTTTATATTACTACAGATATTTAAAATATTGTTTTTTAATTTAAATATTAAAACAAAATCTATCTATCTATATAATTAATTAAGTTAGATTGTGGGGCTAAATGTTTGATGAGAAATAAGTTTTTATATCATTAAATTCTCAAGATAAATTTATTATTAAATCGACATATTTGTTAACAATTTGTTTGGAAACAAAAAAAAATTGTTAACAATTGCTATATTTTTAATCACATTTTTACATGTGTAATACATTTCATAGAATAAGAATCTTGATAAAAAAATTATATTAATGATACAAAAAATTGAAAAAATTAAGAGTGAAACTAAGAAGGATAGTGTTAAAGGGGGTTTTCAAGTTTTTTGTTTACATGCTAAGTACTCACACCTCATAGTCTCACAACTAACCAAGCACAAAACATTGTCATTGTCATAAGCTTTAACCAAAGATGGAAAATGAAATAATATGAAAAGATAGGGAAAGAAGAACAAATGTTCTATTAATCTGTAATACATCTTACATACTCACTCAAGATAGTATAGAAGAAAGTAAAAGAGGAGATAACTAACAACCTAATAAACCTTTCTTTCTTTTTTTCCTTTACACCTCTCAAATTGATGTTACTTCTCGGGTTAGTTTGCTGTGAAAATGCTTCAAATGGAGAATAGATTTGATTAGAATATCAACCACTTAAAATTGTGCAGGTAAATGAATGATATAAATGGCATCTTCAATGATCCTCACAAAATAGAGGTCAAAATGTTTGGTGGTGGACTTCATCACAGGATTTGTTGCAAACAAAATTGCACCAAAATTAATAAGATTTTGGAATCATACCCATAATTTACTTAGGAGAGCTTGTAACCAAAGTAAGTCAGCACTAAAAGCAGCAAGACCACAAAACTTAGTTGATTCACACAACTTTTTCCTTCAGAAGAAGTAAGCTTGCCTTCTATATAAATAGATTAGTCTATTGTAGATTTTTTGTCATCAAATCCACAATCAAAATATGAATAAACTAGAAAAATGAGTGGATAAAGCTTGTTAAGAAATAAATTTTAAATTTAAGTCAACCTTATAAAATCGGTTTAAAGTTCACTCCTTAATCTGGTATAGAGTTATAACTTCAGCTGCTTGTGAGCTTATTTGGCTTAAACTCTGATAATCAAATTGCTTTTCGTATTAGCTCAAATACTGTCTTTTCACAAGTAGCTGAAGTCATAGTTATATATTTTGCTTTAACACTAAATCTTGCCACAACATTTTGTTTCTTGATCTTCCAAGAAATTAAATTATCACTAATAGAAACACAATATCCAAGTGATCTTCTATCCGACAAAGATCATATCCAATCAACATCGGAATAACATACAACTCTAGTATGATTATTTTGACCATATAACAAGCTTTTTTAAGAAGATCCTTTAATGTATTTCAATATACAAATGATTGTATTTCAATTATCAACCCATGTTGAATTAAGGAATTGACTCACCACACTACTAGCAACAAATGAATATATGGACGAGTGAGTCCCCCTGATTAGTAGTCCTCTTATTAGGTAGGGGTTTATTATTAGGATCCATAAGTCTCTCAACAGATCGTTAATCAATTTTTCTCCCTAATATCCAATACATGGGAAACTACTTGAGTCCATATAAAGATTTGTGAAGATGAAATACCAATCTAAGAGACTTCCTTGACCAACAAGCCGGGAGGTTGCTTAATATAAATTTCTTAAGAAAGACATTTTTTACATCTAGTGGATACAAAAGTCATTGTTGAAGAGCAATCATGACTATGAATAAGCAAACTGGAGTCATCTTTGCTACTAGAGAAAAAGTATCACCGTATTGGACAAAATATTGTGGCAATCATCTCCAACAAAGCTCATGAACAATCATACCTTGTAAATATCTCAAAATTCTTTTCACAATTTTTCGGTGATGTTGGTGGGATTATGCATATGTTAACAAACTTTGTCAATGAAATAAAATACTCTGGCCTCATGATAATGATATATTAAACATCCTACAATAGACTTTTAAAAAGAAGGGCCAGAAACAAAATAACAGACAAGCTTGAGATATGAGTTGTAGACATGAGAACATGGAGTTGAGAAAGGTTTGGAATCATACATGCTTGCTCTACGAAGAAGATCACAAATGTATTTAGCTTGAGACTTGTCATCTATGCTGGTATAGACATCAATGTCTAAGAAATAGTGAAGAGATCCAATATCCTAAGAGCTATGACTGCAAACTTGGAACATGTAACTATGATAGTGATTTGAATCAATTTGACCACTTAGGAGTCTAGAACCATGATTTACAAAAACCATCTCTTGAAAAGCCTCATTCAAGAAGACATTATTAATATCAATACCATGATAGAACATTTTCCAGCCAAAGCCAAAGTAAGAACAACTCGTTGTACAGTAATCAGAAGATGACAGTGAAACACTGTGCATAAATGAATAAACTTGATGGGCGAAAAAGAGAAGATGTACCTTCCACTTATCTCTGAAAAATAGCAGAAACCTTAATGTTGTTGATGTTTTGCTCCAAACATGTTAAAAGGGACATTCACTATGCGAGAAAGAAAGTTGGTGGTCGACAAGTTTGTGTTCTTCATGTTCTGTCTGGTTATCAGATTCTCCACATTTTCTTTGAAGAACTTTCCACACATTCTTTTCATGATTTTTGTCGAAATAATCTAAATGTGAGACTCTTCAACTAAGTGTGTTAGCATTTAAAGAGAATATCTGCATAATCTTTTTTTATTAAAATACAAATAAATAATAGCCTAACTTTAGCCTAATTTCAATGATGTTTTCATGAGATTTAATTGGAACCTAAATTCAGTTGTATTTTTCATGAATAAGAAAGAGGGAGGTAGATTTTCTACTATTTAAAAAAAAAATCTTTCTTTTTTATTCTATGAAATTTTCAAACCAAAAATTTAAAAATAAATTATGTACAAATTTATAAATGTTAATTTTGTTAATATTTTTTTTATTTACATATTTTTAAATAATTATTTTTCGAAATATATGTTTTTGTAAATAATTATTGCACCAAATAATAATAATAAATTATTATATTCTACATAATTCTTTTTCTAAATTTTTAAGAAATTATTTTCTAAATTAATCTTAATGAATAATTATTTTTAAAAGTTTTAAATTATTAATTCTCGTTTCTTCATTTTTAAATAAAAATAAAAAATCAAGTTTAGAGTCAAACTAAATTTTAGACTGTTACACTAAATCATGTTATTTAAATAATTATTTAGCATGTTATTTGAGAAAAAATTAATATAAATATTATTAGAAGAAATAAATTATTCAAGTCCGTTAATTTTGTTAAAAGTTTGTGTATTTTCTCTCATCTCATAACCAAAACATAATATTTTTATTTTGAAAAAAAATTCACACCTTTTTACCTAGGTCACATAATTTTATTTTTTTTATATATAAGGAGTCCAACTAAGAAAGAAAAAGGCTAAATTAATTATTACTTAATTGATTTTTTTTATTTCGTATTTCCCAAGCCTCTATAAATATTATTATTGACTGGTTTTATTTTTAAGATTTGAAAGTTAATAATATGTTTAGAAATAAACAGTATAATTAATTAATATTTTTTATATTTTACATTTTACATCTATTTTTCACATTTCATATATTTTTCTCCACTTTTTTATTCTAATTTTTAACCTTTAAAGATTTATCCACTCTTTTTATAATAGAAGACATATTAATTTTTTAATTCAAATTTTAAAACAAAATCTATATATAATTAAGTTAGATTGTGGTGCTAAATGTTTGACAGTAGATTGATAAGATAAATTTATATTGATATTTAATAACATTTTTAATGTTTTATATGCTTCTTAGAATTAGAATATTGATAAAACTAATATTTTTGTTACATAATAGAAAAAAATAAAATAGATATAGTAATGATATTTCTAAATTCACACATGGTATATATCTGTATCTGAAAAATAAAATAAAAAGATAAAGATAAAGAAAAAACATAAATTAAGAGAGAAAAGTAAAAAAAAAAAAAATGTTTATTTAAGAGTGAAAGTGCAGAAGAAAGAGGAAGAAGAAGAAAAGTGTTGAAGAGGTTTTGAAGTTTTGGTATATGCAAAGGATTGCGTTGTGTTTTGCGTGAGTTTCTGGTGATTCATCCATGAATACGACGCCGTTTATGGACAAGCAGATTATGGATCTCACTCACGGATCTTCCACTGCGCACCAACACACCAAGGACTTCATCGACCTCATGAAGCACGAACCACCGCAACAACAACACCACCATCAGCATCGCGAAGAAGACGATGATGAAGAAGAAGAAGAAGAGAAAGCGCGTGGCAATGGGATCAGCAAGGACGACATCGTTCCCAGCTACGATTTCCAGCCGATTCGCCCTCTCGCCGCTTCCAGTTACGATTCCGCCCCCAGTTTCGCTGCTGCATTCTCTCGCCCTTGGAACTCCGAATCCAACTCCAAAGTAACGTTTCTCACTTACCCTTTTGCTTTCAAACCCCAAATTTTTTTGTCTTTATCCGTTTTGCTCATCTGGGTATTCTGTGTTTTCGATCATGTTTGTTTGTTGGCTTGTGGGGTGTTTGTTAATTAGGGTTTTGAATTAGTTGTTAATGTCTTGTTTAGTGATCATCTTCGAGGTTGTACTTGTCGTGCTGTGGTTTTTTATTGCTGTTTGTTACCCCTTTGAGTTTTATTAACTCTTTCCTGTAAATTGAATAATTCGGTTGTGTTATGTGATGATGAACTGAGATCATGGACACGTACTTTCAAACAGGAATTTGCTATCTTTCAATGTCGGGGGAGGATATCTGTACTGTTTCATTCTAGTTTTTTTTATCATGGGGTTCTTTGTTGTGTGCCTATGATATATTATGTTGAATATTTGGAATTGCTCTGTAGATTCAAGCATGAGTGACTTTTGTGTTTTCGATATAATAAATAAATACACTCTTTGGTAATGATTTTTTGTTTCTACTTTAGACTTCTTATTGGCGCACAATAGAGAACCCTTTCATTATTGTTTGCTGTTTTTTAAAATTTTGCATGTTTTGAATATTTTCCTGAAGTCCATCTTGGTTAGTGCTTAGAGAAAATGGAAGGTGTGTTTGAATAATTGGGTGATGATTCATTTGTAGTGTTGTGTAGGAGGAGGAATAATTCATTTTACTGTCTTTCTGGTGTATTTTCTACATAAATTTTATGTATCCATCCTTATTTTGTGCAGAATTACAGTTCTCTGGATTCGATTGAACCTGCAAAGGTGATTGTAGAAAAGGACCGAAGTGCTTCTGATGCTTCAATGTTGGCTGAGATTGATCGGACCATGCAGAAACATATGGAAAATATGCTTAATGTACTGGAAGGTGTTAGTGCCCGGTTAACACAACTGGAAACCAGAACCCACCATCTTGAAAATTCTGTGGATGATTTGAAGGTATCTGTTGGGAATAATCATGGTATCACTGATGGAAAATTGAGGCAACTGGAGAATATTCTTCGAGAGGTACTTTATCTGTAATAATCAGTAATATTTTATTTGTGTTGAATGAGTTCAAATGTTGACGTAAATATCTGTTATATATATTCAGCACCATAATATTTGTCTCCTAATCCTATAAGCATTGTTTATATGCAACAATTAAATTTGATTTTGACATTTTTTATATTCACACCAGGTATCAATGACAGTCTCTCACTATAGTTGTAGGTCCTTATTTCGTGTTCTTTCTTTTCTGTCCCTAAATTTTCATATATAACTTGTTTACCAAAATTATTAACAAAAGAATTGTGGCACATACACAAGAATCCCTTGTCTGCAGTTTGTAAATGTTAAATGTTCGCAGACTTTTCCCTCTAACTGATAGAACATCATTTTACCAGTTCATATGGCATAACATAGGAGTTATTAGGATTGTAATATTGTGTGTATAGTTCTATAGGTGTGGTATCTTTTCACCCAATGATGATGCCATTCTTTTAGTAGGGTTGCTTTTCCCACACTTTATAGACTCACATATTTTGATAATGTAACTTGACTTGATTTGTGTGTTTCTGATGCGAGTTTGTAATGTGAAACTCTTGCTGTAAATCCTTATTTGTGCAGACCACTTTTAAGTTTAACATAAAAGTGAATGATATTGAAATGTTTGTGAATTTTGGTTAGTTCTCCAATTCCTACATTGTTTGCTAATTAAGATTAATATTAAGCTTCTGTAAGAGGTCTTTTACACGCATCATTTTAGTACTGTTTTAAACTTCTGCAATAGTGAACAATATCATTAAAAAGTATTAAACTGAATTTGTTAGTTCATATTCAAAAAAGGAAAAGTAGAACAAATTATTTGTATGAATGGTTCAAGGCGAAAATTATGATGAGGCCGAGTAGCACTAAAGCTAATTTTTCCCTGAACTTTCATGATATATACGAGTTTATTTTCATACTACTACTGTTTTTACTTCTTTTATAAATGAAACATACAGGTGCAATCAGGGGTGCTAACTATCAAGGACAAGCAAGATATAATGCAAGCTCAGCTGCAATTTGCAAAGTTACAAATGTCCAATACGAATCAGAAACCAGAAGCTCAATCTAGCACCATTAACGTTCCTGTGCAGCAAGCTGTTCCTGCTCCTGTGCAATCTCAACCACAGCTTCCTACCCCTGCTAATCTTCCTCAATCAGTTCCAGTTGTTCCTCCCCCTAATGCTCCTCCTCAACCTCCTCCACAACAGGGTTTGCCACCTCCACCTCAAGTTCAACTTCCAAACCAATTCTCTCCAAACCAAATCCAAGCTGCTTCTCAGAGAGATCCATATTTCCCACCACCTGTTCAGTCTCAGCAGGAAACACCCAATCAGCAATACCAACTGGCGTTATCCCAGCCGCCACATTCTCAGCCTGGAGCACCGCCGCACCAGCAATATCAACAGACCCCACATCCCCAATACCCTCAACCAGCACCTCATCTACCTCAACAGCAGCCGCCGTCACATCCATCCATGAATCCACCTCAACTACAACCTCCACTGGGGCACCATGTTGAAGAACCACCTTATCCTCCTCAGACTTATCCTCCCAATGTCCGCCAGCCGCCATCTCAGTCACCCAGCGGTCCTCCTCCTCCTCAACAGTTCTACGGGACACCATCCCACTCGTATGAACCGCCATCGAGCAGACCCGGTTCCGGCTATTCTTCTGGGTATGGTACACTATCTGGCCCTGGCCCTGCTGAGCAGTATCGCTATGGTGGCCCACCACCTCAGTATGGTGGCAATCCTGCACTGAAACCACCACAACTGCCAACCGCTTCAGTCTCTCCGAGTGGTGGAAGCGGTTACCCTCAGCTGCCAACTGCCAGAATACTCCCACAAGCACTCCCTACTGCATCTGCAGTGAGTGGTAGCTCAGGTTCTGCTGGAACTGGAGGAAGGGTTTCTGTTGATGATGTGGTTGATAAAGTTGCTAGCATGGGATTCCCTAGAGACCATGTGAGGGCCACTGTTCGGAAGCTAACTGAGAATGGTCAATCTGTGGATCTAAACACAGTGCTGGACAAGCTTATGAATGATGGTGAAGTCCAACCCCCACGAAGTTGGTTTGGTCGGTAGCATTACACGGTTAATTCATATGTATAGAAGAACCAATTGCCATGAAAAGATGGTTCATGAAGAGACTTTGTTTTGTTGTTGGGTTGGATTGTGCCAAAGTTCATATTTTGACTCTCTTTTTTTCTTTTCTATTCTTGTTTCATGGAAAGTTTAATCTTGTTTGTTTTCTTTTCTTGTTCTGATTTATGACTATCATCTTCATCTTGCTTTGTATATTCGCAATAAATAGAAGTGGATTTCGATAACTATTTAGCCCACTTCAAGTTCTGCCACTTTACTCATTGCTCATTTAATACTTAATGTGTCATAAATTAATGATATCATAATTATAGTTAAATTGTTGTTACAATTTTAGTTTTTAAATAAGATTACAGTGTTAAAAAATATATTTTGTATTTATTTTTTAAAACATAATTAAAGTTGAACCAAAATAATATTTTAATCATCGTAAAATAGGGCACCTCGAAATTTTTTCTTAATTATTATATTTCTCGTGTATTAATATTTAGTTTTGTTTTTGTTATGAATGTATTTATTTAGTGAGGAAATTAGTTTGTTTATTTATTAAAATCATACATTATATTTTAAAAAATATCATAAACAAAAAATAAATAATTTTCTAAACCAATTGAAGTTAAGAAAATGATATTTTTATACTAAAAGTGTTTGAATATGTGTATTCGTTTATTGATTTTATTATTACTTTACTTATAATAACAAAATTTAAAAATAAAATAATATTTTTTCTTTTTTAATAAAAAAATATAAACAAAACATTGTTTGAATATTTTCCAATAGGTCAATGAAAAGTTTTAAAGTATTGTTAATGGAGTATTTTTCTTAATTTAAGATTTATTGTGGAATGGGTTAATGAAACACTAAAAAATTAGTAAATAAAAATTAATTTAAGATATAATTAATTATTTATTATATTAATTAAATTGGACTGATATCTAAATTACTTTATATTATTAATAAATATTTTTAAATTAATATTTAATTATTAATATTTTAACTATTAATTAATTAAATTCTGAAATCGATAGCTAAAATCTTATAATTAATTTAATAGCAATTTAAAAATTATTTATTAATAATAAAAATTAATTTAAATATCAATAATTTTTTAAATTTATAAGATAATATATAATCGTTAATTATTTTTTATCTTTAATATTGATTTTTATTGAAGTAATAGTTTTAATAGTGAAAATTTAATTTTGTATTTAATGATGTGTTTTCATTATTAAATTGTTTAACGCATATGAATTTATTGACATATTGAGAAGTTATATGAAATATGTAATTGATCTTGAAAAATGTGTGATATTAACATTTGTTACATTTAAAATGCTTCAAATCTTATAATACTGATAAAAGTATTTATATTTTAGTTTAAAATATGTGATTTTATATGATATTTATAATGTGTAGCAATTTAAATATTTCAGTACTAATAAAATTATTTACACGTTTATTTTAAATATATTGTTCTAATGTAATTTTGTGTCTTATTTAGGATTTTTTTATCCATGATTATTCCTTTTTGTGCACAAATAATTTTTGACAAATAAATTTATAAATAAAATATTGATCAATTTATATAAACTATTGGCAACCATTTATATTAATCATTTTTAATTAATTATTTTACACATTTATTAATTTGTTGTTAACCATAACTTTATTATTACACTCACTTTGCCATAAAAGTTACCGAAAGTGTAAACCTAGGCCAAGATGAACTTGAACAATAACAAAAATCTACTCAACCAATTCAACGCAAAAGAAAAAAATTTAAAAATAATATATACATATATATATATATATATAATTATTGTATCAATGGTTAATAATGCTATTGGAATTTGTATAATTTCAAAGTCAATGTAGGGGTTAAGTGAAATAAGAAAGTTAAGATAAAAAGATTTATAAGAATATTACTTTAAATTTTTGAGTTAAATGTGATATCAAGATCTGTGTATTGAATTTTGTTCATGATTAAAACGGATAATTTTATAGATGGTTCATAAATTAATTCCAATCCACTCCTAAAATAAGTCATTTTTATTAGTCCATTAAATAGATAGATTAAAAAACTTTAACATAAAGTGAGTTAGGTTATAAAACTTTAATTAACTCCTAAATAGTTTTTAAAATTGTATGAGTTTAATAAATATTATAAATTATAAATTAATCTTCAAATATTTTACATTAATTATAAGTTAGTTCTTAATTATTTTTTATTATTTGCAATTTAATTGGAAGGTTAGAGTCCAACTTAACTTGTTCAACTGAGCCAACCTAATTCAACTTGGGTTTGGCCCAATGACAATGTCCAATGTAGGCATGACCTTGGTTGGACTGTTTATTTCTGCAGCTTCATATGTTCTTCTGCCACGCCCATATAAAATGTGAAAATACATTTATCTTTCTTGTGCCACCTCCATAGAGTAGTTTCTGGATTATGTAATTCATACACGCATTTGAAAAAAGACTTATGAACTACATAATCTGGAAGCTAAAAAAGACTTCTGGATTATGTAATTTGAAAACTAATCATGCATCTGAAAAAAAAGGCTTATGGATTATATAATTCGGAAGCTAATTACGAATTTGGAAAAAAGACTTCCGGATTATATAATCCAAAAGATTACAGAGGGATATTTTTGGAAATACAAAAAATTATGGAGGTGAGAGAAGAACATATGGAGGTGCAAGAAGAAATAGTCCCTTGGTCGACCTTGTATCAACCTGACCTAACATGGCCTAGTCTGAACTTGGTCGACATTGGCCAAACTTGACTTGACTTAACGTGGTTCGGATTCTAATCGACTTGATGTGGGTCTGATACTACTTAAGTCGACGTGGTTTTGACTCGACTTGACTTAACTTGAGATGGCCCTATCGACTTAACATGAGTGTGCCTGACTAAACTTAACTTGAAGTGGGTCCAACTCGACTTATCCCAAAGTGTGCCCGAGATAAATTAGCTCAAGGTGGATCCAACTTAACTTTGCTCGATGTGGCCTATCTCAACTCAACTCGATCTAAATGAGTCTAACTTTACTCAACTTAACGTGTATCCATTTACTCGACTTAGCTCAACCTAGGCCATACTCAAATTGCCCGAATTGGGTCCAACTTGACTCTTTCTGAGGTGGGTTTGACTCCATTTAGCCCAAGATGGGTCCGACTTAACTTGAGGTGGGTCTGACTCAACTTAGTTTGAGGTGGGCCTAACTCAACTTAGCCTGAGGTGGGTCTGACTTGACTTATCCCAAAGTGTGCCCGACTTGACTCGACTCAGCTCGAGGTGGATCTAACTCAACTTTGCTTAATGTGGGCCTTATTCAACTCGACTCGAATTGACGTGTGTTCAACTTTACTCGACTTGATGTGTACTTGACTCGACTTAGCTCGACCTAGGTCAACCTCAAGTTGTTCGATTTGAGTCTAAATTGACTACATCCGAGGTTGGTCTAACTCAACTCAACACAAGATGGACCCAACTTGACTTAACTGAAGGTGGACTCAACTTGACTCAACCCAAGGTGAGTTCGACTTGACTACACCTCAAGTGGACATGACTCCAAATCAACTCAATTCGATGTGGGTCCACTCAATTTGGCTTGACATACGCCTTACTGAACCCAGTCTGAGGTGTGCTCGACTTCACTTGACTTGGCTCGAGGTGACTCCAACTCAACTTTATGTGGGTCCGAATCGATTTGGTTTGACATGGACCTGACTCGACCTCCATTCGATGTGAGATCAACTTAACTCAACACGACATGAACCCGATCAATCTTAACTTGATCTGGGCCCAATTTTGGGTTCAACCCAACTTTGCCCATGCTAACATGGGATCGACTTGGGCATACATGAGACTCTTCTTGATTTGACTTGATCTAAACGTTATCTAACTTGGATAACGTGGGTCTAACCCGATCCAGACCCAAGAGTTGAGTCTGTCTCAACCTGGCCTGATATGGATGAAGTTGGATTAGATCCGACCTAGACTTAGTCCAATCTAACTTATCCCAACTTAAGCTCTGCTTGACTTGACATAACTCGAATCAAAACTAACTTAACTTGACCTAAACTCGATTATAGTGTCAACTTGACCTAAGTTCGACCCGACTTTGTTCATTTTGAATTTTGAATTTGGATTGAGTAAATATTTTTTATGCATATAAATATATTTTTTTAAATTCTTTTATTTTATTTTCATTTTTGAATAAGAATTTTTTCTTTAAAATATGACCCATAGAATTTTTTCTTTAAAATATGACCCATGATACTTTTGTATTTTGTTACCATTTTAACCTTATGAACTTTTTTTTTTTTATTTTATCTTTTGAGTTCTTTTTGGCCTTATCCATGTGGAGTTAACCCAAATTGACAAGTGTATTCATGATTCATTATTAATAAGTTTTTCAAATATATTCTTTTAGTAATACGATAATATTAACAAACATATAAAATCCAACTCCCAATTTATAGGAATGAAAGGAGTCACAAATGTGAATAGAAGAAAAATATTAACTATTTTTTATTTATTCATCTTTGTATTTTTCTGATTTTTTATTAAATCAATTAAATTATACAACTTTCAATTTTTTTTCTCAAAACATTGTTGGAGACTTTTAACTGAAATTTTACTTAAGCTAACCAATATTCTTGCTTAATATAATCTCAAGAGTACTTGATAATGGCTCATAACTTTCAACCATGCATTAGAAACAATTATTATTCTATATACATAAACGATTTTAATTTTGTTCATATTGATTAAAAAAAATGTACATAATAAAATAATTAAAAATTATATAAAATATTATTTTAACAATAAATCCGTTGAGATAATATTATTAAAGTGAATACCTTCTGACTACTCGAGGTTGAAACATATATAAATTTTTAAATCATTATTTAAAATATTATATGAATGATTTTACATTGAAAGTACATTCTAATTGATAATAAATAAAAAAAATAAAATATGAAATTTGAATTTACATTGTTTTGATCTGAGAAGCGAAAAAGGCAAAGACGAAAGGGGAGAAATAATAAAAGAAAAATCGATAATAATAAAAAATAATGTGATTAAGGTGCTGTGTTTGTTTCCTCTCTCACAAAGTCTCCAAAGGTAGAAGAGAGGCGCACGCACCAGGCTCTCACTCTCAGCTCCTCCGTCGTCCAATCGCCGCCGCAGCCGCCGACGCTAACCGCCACCACCGCCAGCATCCGTCGCGCGTGGTTCAATTCCACCACTCCTTCTCTCTCTCTCTCTCTCAGGTTTTCTCTCTAATTTCGTGGATAAGACAATTGTTTATTCTTCCAATTGCTTTGCTCCTCTCTCTTATCCTAATTCAAGGAACGAACGAAATAGCTGCACGCGGGCGCGATTGCTTTCGCTTTAGGTTTAACTGATTTTTCGTGTTGTCAAAGGGATGCGTAATTTCGGTGATTTTCTCCGTCGCTGTGTGTGGCACAATACATAAGTGCATAACCCCTCATGTACACAGTGTAGTGGTTGTTTGTTATTATTCGATCATTTGAATTGGAGAGAATTGTTGCACCGTCGTGTGTTGCGAACGGGAATGGTTGTTAGGGCAAACAGCACTGAGTGGATCTTTCGAATTGGGCAATCGTTTGTGGTTAATTAGAGACAAACAAAGACACGTGGTATTTTATTTGATTTTTTTTTTGTAATTTTATGGGTTCCTCGGGCTTCACCAGCAGGTTTTAGCTGCTGATGACTTTGGTGTGGGATATATTTTAGTATTTAGTTTAATGTGGTGAAATTTTTGGTACTGCATTGTTTTATATGCCAATGTTGGGTAGCTGGCGATCTTTTGTCATCCCTTTTTTTTTTATGTTTGCTTCTAATATGGTTGTATCCTACGATACTGTGTGATTATTGCTGAATTGTCTTGCCCAGATGCTACATTTGTGTTTTTTTCGTAGTCTTTGGTGAATATTTAGACTTGGTTGTGTTTCCTCAAAAGTTGGAGGATATGATGCGCTAAAAAGAGTTTTTTAAGTGATTTCAAGTAATTATTATGGTTTTATTGTGTTACTTTGCGTCGATGCTGCATAGTTCACATATCAGGGACGTGCCAAATTCTAAACTTATTGCTTAAGGTGCTTAATAGGCATTTCTCACTCGCTACAGTAGGACAGACGATTGTAAATTTCATATAGATATATTCGCTCGTGCATTCTGAGTTCCTTGCTTGTTATCCTTTGATATTGTGGAAATATCATAATTTTCAGCAATTAGTTGTCAATTTGACCACTGGTATTTTCCTTGCATCTGGGTGTAATAATGATACATGACTAGGAAACGGTCAATAAAAGCTATCTTAACATGCATGTAATATGCTAGTGCCCAGTGCATTTGCTATGGGTAATATTGCTAGTCTTTTATTGTAGATTATACCAAATTATCTCACACTGGCTCTCCTATTTTTTCTATTGATGTAGGTCCCTTTGTATTTCTGGGGCTGTTTCAGTGAACATAAGCTGGCTTATTCTTTCTAGTTGGTGTTTGGAAGAAGACTCTGTAAATATTGTGTTATAAGTGAATTAATGGAGCTGAAAGTAGCGTCTCCAAAACCTGAATCTGTTGCACCGTCTGATTGTGTCAGTGATCCAGAGGAAAAGGAAGTGAGTGAAGAAGATGATGATGATCGGAATCATAAGCATCGAAGGAGGGACGCTCGCTCTCAATCTTTGGAGAGAGATGTTTCAGATCCTGTTATTAATAGGCCATTCAAAAAGCGTAACAAAAATTTTGGTAATAGGCATCCCTTCAGGGTAAACGAATCACAAGCCTTTGAAACACTGAAAACTTACAGTGATGCCACCACTGATAAAGATATATACTTCAAGTTTGATAGAAGGCGCCCTGGCTTGACTTCAGTTCCTCGAGGACCTTTGGATATGAGCCAAAGACTACGTGGAAACCAATCTTTTACTGGAGATCCTGGTGTTGGCAGGGGAAGAGGCAGGGAATCTGGTTTTTGGAATCAACGTGAATCTAGGTTTGGCTCAATGGATGTTGCTTCACAAATGGTTCCACAAGGGTCAATTCCTCCAAGCCTTTATGCTGGACGTGGGTTACCCAATGTTTCAAATGCACAAAATGCATCGTGGAACACATTTGGTTTAATTCCAGCCGTGCCCAATGGTGGTCTAGATATGCTTCATCCAATGAGTTTACAAGGAACACTTAGACCATCTATTAATTCATCTTTGAATGTGAATATTTCTCGCCAACGGTGTAGAGATTTTGAGGAGCGTGGATTTTGCCTAAGAGGGGACATGTGTCCTATGGAACATGGTGTTAATCGAATTGTCATTGAAGATGTTCAGGTACCTTGCTTTTTCTTATTATATTTCCTGTTGTGTAGCTAAGAAGGGTGAAGCTTAAATTTCAAATTGCATGAGGATTTTTACTACGAAGTAGAATAATGTTTTTGTTGTGTTTCACTTTAATGGAGAATCAATTGGCTGTAGGTCACACAAATTATGTTTCAGATGTTCATGTGGGTGATTTAATATTTGATCTGCTGGCATGGTTGGGACAAATTTTGTTACTGAGTTGCGGTTGCATTTTCTAGGTTTTGAGCTGTTTTAGGAATGTTTGACTATCTGATGTCCTCACTTGCATGTCTCAATTCTCTTGAATCTTAATGCTAAGAACCCAAGGACATGGGAAATAGACCCTGAAAAACAAACTATTAAGTTGGGAGAGCCAAACACTTAAATACTCCACAAAATATCTCATGCTACTCAATGTGGGAATTAGGCACCCCTTAATATTCCTATCACTGTAGTGCTCCCAATAGTCAACATCTCAATGGCTTTCACTTTACGACACCTTTTACATGGTGACACTTCACTCAATTTCCTTGTTGGTTAGAACCCTCCAGTGATTAAGACCCTTCATGGGCAGCCCTTTCTGAGACACTGGCAAATAACTCCGATACCAGTTAATAGGCACCTAAACACATGGGGACACACCCATAAACCTAATGGTGGAGCACCAAACATTTAAACAACCCTTTCTGAGACACCAGCTGTTAACTCTGATACCAGTTAATAGGCATCTAAACACTTGGGGAACTCACCCTTAAACCTAATGGTGGAGCACCAAACATTTAAATACTTAAGTGTCCCATATTACTCAATGTGGATCTTAGGTACCACGTTATACCCAAGTTCCTATCACTTAGTCAAACTGTTTTATCAAAGAGAAAAAAAGGATAGTTCCTCACATATAGAGCAAATGTAAGTGCAACATTGAAGCCTGACTTACATTATACTATATTAAATACATTTATCATAAAAAGCAACACCAAACACTGAAAACATAAATAGGTCTGAGTTGAAGTAATTAGTAAATTGAGAAACTTATTGTTGAGAATCAGAATAATATATTTTGTTTTTTATTATGTAATCCTTAATTTAGAAGAAACAATATATCCTCTATTCATGCATAATAAATATACAGAGTCAATTTATATAAGCTCATATCTGCCAAGTATTCATACATCAATGTCTATGTGATCTCTATTTTAACACTCACATTAAAAAAATGAGGCGTTAAGCAATAAGAAGTTACAGCATTTAAAAATTAGCTTTACAAATTTCGAAGTATGTTTTTCCTTGGTTCCTCTCAAGTTATATATCATCCTCGAGTTTATATAGATAAAGAATAAAATTGTGCATGATAGTAGCTATATATACAGGGGGAATTTTCTTAAAAAGATTTCATGAAAATGTTCTCTCATGCTTTCTGTTTTGTAAAATTGCTTTTCGAAAATGAGATATTATATGAACACTCTCGAACTTGACATTTTGTATTTATTTTTTAATAGAATGTTTACATAAAACTATTGGGTTTTTGTAACACAGATTTGCATTTTGTAGAATTTTCAAATTTCCAGTATCAGTATTTATCTCACACATTGTATTAATTACTGTGGGTTGGATTAGATGTAGTGATGAATTCTTTTCTTTATATGGTCCAATTCATCGTTCACTAATTAATTTGTTGTTCACAATTCAGAGTCTTTCACAGTTTAACCTTCCTGTTTCGCTTCCAAGTGCACACTTAATTGGAGGTCCTGCTGGATCTGAATCTTTACATTCAGTAAATGCTTCTGCCACTTTGATGAACAACAAATGTTTACCTGGAAAAGTTTCTAAGTCTGTAGTCAATGATGATGGTTTGGCATTGGATGGTGCTTTTACTGGTCCTGCTGGTTGCACAAGTGGAGCTGATCTTTATGATCCTGATCAACCACTTTGGAATGATAGTGGTCTGGAGCCTTCAAATGCACTCCTAACTCTTCAGTCATCTAAGAGTGATGAAACTGAGCCCATATTGAATGATGCTCCAGATGGTGATTGTCCAGTTGGAACTGCTAGAACATCTGTCAGTTCACAGGGTGCCAGTTCATCTGTCTGGGCCAGAATTGGTAGTTCAAAAAACAGATTTGACATGAAAGAGAAAACTAATGTTGGAATGAGTTCTTTTCATTATCCTGAGAATCAATTAAAGGAAGATAACGGTGAATTACTAGGTGCTCACAATTCTTCCTTTCAAGTAAAGCAAAATATAGCGGATGATGCAGACCCAAAAGCCTTGGACGCTTCTTTGAAAGCACAAACTGATAGTATGCGTACTATACGAAAGTCATCACAAAAGGCATTGCGTACTCTATTTGTAAATGGAATACCTCATAAAAATAACAAGAGAGAGGCTCTTCTAGCTCATTTTAAGAAGTTTGGGGAAGTTATTGACATTTATATTCCATTGAACACTGAACGAGCTTTTGTGCAATTCTCCAAGAGGGAAGAGGCTGAAGCTGCTTTGAAGGCACCAGATGCTGTAATGGGTAATCGTTTTATCAAGCTATGGTGGGCTAATCGTGATAGCATTCGCAGTGATAGTACCAACACTGGGAATGGCGTGATTGTAACTCCTCGTGGGCAAGCAGCTGCTTTTGTTCCATCTCATCCCATTGTCACTGATAGGGGAAAAGACATCCATCAAATTGATGCTTCAAAGACTACATATGAAGTATCATCGCCTACTGATCAACCTAAGCCTGCCATCACTGATGGACTCAAGGTTCCGCCTCCTTTGCAGAAGAAGCTTGTAAACTTGGAGAATCTAAAGGAAGAACTGCGCAAGAAGCAGGAAATGCTAGATCAAAAGCGCAATGAGTTCAAGCGCCAGTTGAACAAATTTGAGAAACAAGTAAAACCTAAAGACCCTTAATTTAATTTGTAGTTGATTATTCATTGTTTTAGAGGCTTATGATCTTTTGCCTGTAAGAAGCTAAAATACAATGCCTTTAATGGTGATTGGTTTAGACTTTAATGCCAAATAACAAGCATTATGTATCAATAAGGCCTATACTTCCCTTTCCAAGTCTAATTGAAGTATAACTGGTAGAACCTTAAATTTTTTTTTTTCGTAGTTTAATACTCTACATAAATATGTGAACAAAGAGACATAGAAGTTAGGCATACTCGGCATTCTCCTGTTACTTTCTGTTATCATCTTTCTTGTATTGGCATCATTCCCTCCGTCTCATCGTATGGATGCTAATTACTCACAGGCTTCTGGACTCAAGGGTGAATTGTCTAATGAGCAAGCCACCAAGAGGCTCAAATTAGGCACTGCATCTGATGTTGCCAAACTGGCTTCTCCTCCTCTATCATCAGATGCTGATGTTGGCATCACATCCCCAAATGCTGAGGCAGCAGCTGATAAGAATAAACAGCTGGTCAATACTGTATCCCAAAGTCCTAAAACAAGTACAGCAGCAAGACTGCAAGAACCTACAGGCTTGAAGCACCCAATTCAACCATTAATGCCTGTAAATAGATACAAATTGGACAATCGTCCTGCTGCATTTCGTATCATCCCACCTGTGCCTGCTGGTCTAACTAATGTAAGTATTCTCAATGTCTTTTCTGTAATTAAGAGATAGGAGAATTTTTCAATGGCTCGCCTTGTTTAAGCAATTGTTTTTACTATAAGGTCCCAAGACACAACCCATGTTGGAGATTCAGGCATGGATTCACATTTGAGAATAGTATATTGGTTTCACATGCATGTTCATATTTATTGGTTAAGGTTTTTACTTTTTGAATTGAAATCCCAACATGTGCCCTTTTTGGGGATTGACATTAGAGTTCTTGGATCATAATTATTGTAAGACAACAGAATTAAACTAATAAAGTTGACATTTTTAATTGTCCTTTCAAAGATATTTGCCATTTATTCCTTTCTTTTTCATATTTGTATGATATACACTCTTGTGCATTTTTTCATGCCATTCTACTCCTTAATGTAGAGAAGTTTCCTACCATCATAATGCGAAGGGGTAGAAAGAAAGAGAACAAGAAGTATGTTGTAATGGGATAAACTGTATAAAATGTCTCCTTTTGTCTACATACTACTAGATTAGGATTGCAGTACAAAATACATCTATGCAATAAATACCCATATAATCTCAATAGCCTGAAGTAAACTCTTAATTAACTCTTTACACTCTCCATCAAGCTGAAATATAGATTTTAATGATATTGAGCTTGTTTCAAATGAAATCACAGCATACCCTACTCAATGGTCACTTGTAAATTTTCTGTACATGCTATATACTCCCGACATATTGGATTTGATGAGATGAATATGGCAGCCTGGTTATCAAATCACAATCATGGAGGGGCAGACTGCCAAATCCATTCTCAGTCTTGATCTAACATCAAGCATACTCACATAAGTTTGCAATTAGTCTGAACCATAGCATGATATTCTAATTCCATTGATGTTGCTAACACATTTTTGCTTCTTATTCTTCTATGACATTGAATTATCTCACAAAAGGCACAGTATCTTCGGGTGGTTTTTTAATCTGTAAGAGCCCTTACCGATTAGTTTTTGGTCTTGCAAGTTGTCTTGTTTGCTAATACAAGATTAATCAGATAAGTTGAACCTTTGCGTTGCATGAATATGCTTTGTTGGTTGGTCTCATCTTAGCAAACCTAGAACCCCAAGTGAAATATATCTTCTAGAATTGTTTTTCAATAAGAAATATTACATGAGATAATTTGTTATGTATCAGATCAGATGGAAATAAAATGACTTTTGTGGTTGATTTAGAAGTCTATGCATGGTTCATTACAAGTCTGTGCATTTATATGGTCACGTCTTAGATTTGTTACTGTACAATTATTAAATGAGAGGTAGTATTTTCATCACATTCCATGTTTTCTCAAATAAATTGCTGTTGTTTAGGTTGCTGTTTTGAAGGAGCACTTCTCACCTTATGGCGAACTTTCCTCCGTAGAGCTAGAAGACGTGCAAGTAAATGATAGTAGCCAACAAGAGGCTCATATAACTTTCACTACTCGTTGGGCAGCCGAGAGGGCATTTATTAATGGTAAATGCTGGAATGACCTGAATCTGAAATTCATGTGGCTGACACCTACTGGTTCTAGTAATTCGACGGGTGGTAGAGAACGTTCTCTATCCGCTCCCAAGGAGCCCTTAGATTCAGATGACCATTCCAAAGAAAAATTAGGAAACTCTTTGAACCAGGAAGTAATTGAATCAGATGGCGAGAATAAAAATTCTGAAACTAGAAATGGTTTGGAGCTTATGGAAATGGAACCAAGTGAAGATCCCCAGTCTACCACAAGGCAAGTTTCTTCTCCCGAACACTCACCCGAGGGAAGTGTCTGTTGAGGATCTACTAATGGTCAGATTTGTACAGCAAGGTAAAATTTTTAATCTACGAAACTCTAATTTTCAGGGGCCTATTTTTTGTTTCTATTTTCAATTTCTGAAAATTTATTATTCCATGTTCCTTTTTAAATGCTCGAGACTTGTAAATTTCCTTCTTTTTGGCTGCCTCCTGTATTTGGTGGTATTAGATGAATGGTGCATCATGTAGTTCACTTTTAGGATACAAGTTTTGAAGTTCAAAATTGTGTTAAAAGCCATTGAACGCTTACATAACAAATATTCGGAAACCCTTTTTCCCTTTATGTCTGTAGTTACAGTCGAAAAATAATTGAAGCGATTAGTCACTTAGTTTGATTACATACCTTTAAATGTTATTTATTTCACTTCTATCTATTGATTATTGGTTAGAGACTCTTAAACTGAGACAACGGCATAGTGATCCCCCAAAAAATTATTATGCGAAGTGTTGGAACAAAACATTTCAGTTTTTTTTAAGAAAATTTTGTTATTATTTTATATCATATTATTGCCCATATGATATAAATTAATTATCGGTTATATTATCCCTATTATTTGCAGGAGAAAAATGTTGAGACATTTAATATTGAATGCTTTTACTTTTTAGTCATTATTATTTTGTAATTCTTTAATTCCATTTAGGCTTATGCTAACCCACTACTTTCATTCAATGTCACCTAGTAAATGATATATAAAAATTGAAGCGATTGTAGCGTTGCCTCAAGGTTTTTTAGTTTTTTTTTTCTTTTTTTTTGTGGGATGCACCAGTCTTTGCTGTAGTGCAAAGCAAAGACAATGCTTCAAGGCCTCAGTAGCAAGCTACTGCAGTTGGCTCCTTCCCCTAAAAATTAAATTTAATATCGTGTGAACCAATGGCCTCAAGGTTTTTTAGTTATCCCCACTTTTTTAGCTTTAAAGTAGATTAGATTAAAATCTTCTATAATGTTCAAATAGTTGTGTTTATAGCAGTGAAAGTGTTGATAACAACTAAGGTGGGAAAGATGAGGAGTAATAATAGTAATTATTATAGTAAATCTAGTAGCAGTGATGACAACAATGAAGACATTGTCTATGGTAGTACTTGATGTTGATAATAGAGGTAATAATAATAGGGATGTTGATAATAGAGGTAATAATAATAGGGATGTTGATAATAGAGGTAATAATAACAGTATCAATGAGGATGGTGGTGGAGACTGTGGTGATGTTGCTTGATGAAGTGGTGGTAGTAGTAGTGTCATGAATGGTGGTAGACATGCAGACAATAATAAGTGGTGGTGATAATTGTAGAAGTGATGGTATTGGGAATAATGATGGTTGTGGTTAGGAATCATAAACTCTACTCAAACCTTAGGGAATACATGCTTATTTTAGAATGAGTGCAAGTATGTGTATTACAATACTCAACTTGTTTTCTCTCATCATTTATATTTATATTATATACGAACACTATAATAAATAAATTATGTAAATATTTTTTTTTATAATTTAAATCTTAAAATGATTATATTAGATGAGTATGATTGAAATATGTTTACTTATGACTTAGAGTATTATGCTTGAATACTGAATGACATTTGAGTGATTTCACGGAAGAATTACAATTATTTATTATTTAATTTCTAAATTAAGAAAAAAAAATCACGTTCACATTTATCTTTATGTATAATATAATATTTTATTTACGAGTATTTGATAATTTTTTACATTTTTGTGAGTTTTTAAATATGTATCATTGGAGCTATATCTTCCTGCAACCTCCATAAGTTTTTTTATTCTAAAAATATTCTTTAATATTTTGGATTATGTAGTTCGGAAGTCTTTTGTTAGCTTTTGTTAGCTTTCGGATTATGTAATCCGAAAGCCTTTTGTGATTAGTTTCTGGATTACATAATTTTGGATAATATAATTCAAAAATTATTTTCTTTTCAGATGCTTGATTAGCTTTTGGATTCGTAATTTGGAAAAGTCTTTTTTGGATTGAGATTAGTTTTTGAATTATATAATCTGGAAGTCTTTTTTAAAATGTGTGATTAGCTTCTGGATTACACAATCCATAGGTTTATCTCAAATCTAAAAAAGATTTATGGATTATGTATGATAAAAAAGTATTTTCATATTTGGTATGAGGGTGGCACAAGAAGGTATGGAGGTGCAGGAAGAAGCAGTTTAAAAGGGGTTAAAGGGGTTGAGTATTGTCCTATCAAGTGTGTTTAAAAAAAGGCTATTACTTCTTGCATCATACGTGTGCACTCTTCTGGATTATATAATTTATAGGTTTATTTCAAATCCAAAAAAAACTTAAGGATTTTATAAATATAAAGAAAAAGAATAAAATGGTATTTTTATATTTAGTATGGAGGTAGAAGGTATTGAAGTTGAGGAAGAAGCAGTCTTGATCATCACACACAAGTGCTAATAACCAACCAAATATAGTGGTCCACAAAACTCAAGACGAAAGAAAAAATGAGAACCTAGAGCAGTGCACTCCAATGGAGGAGAAGGAAAACCAAAATCTATTTTTAATTTTAAAACCCTAGAGGGTAATTTCGTCTTACCCAACCTATTCCATTACAAATTAATGGGTTAACTTCATTTTTTAAAAATGGTAACGTTTTAGTTTAGTTTTTTTTCTTTCTCTTATTATTTTCTAATATGAAAACTAAAATCAATATGCATATATTGACTATAATATATATGTATATGTATATGTATAATAATAATAATAATAATAATAATAATAATGATAATAATAATATCAATAAATGGTAATTCTAAATATCATATAAAAAACACTAAATAATAATTAGAAATAACATTCAAATAAAATCTAAATAATTATCTCAAAAGTCAATCCAACATATTCCTTTCAAAACATAAAATCTAAATAGGAAAATACAATCCAAAATCATAAAAATATATTACTATCCAATATCAATAATTCACGTCTCTAGCCTTTACATAATATTGGGGTTAGAGTCTTGAATGCAATAATAAAGATTATATTATTTTTTTTTATCCCATATACAATAAGATTTTTTTAATTATAAAAGATTAAGTAATAAATAATTAAACTAATGGTACCTGTTCTATATTATGTAACTAATTTTGAGTTAAAATAAATGTCTCGATATTATTTTTTTAAGGATGAAACAACGATATTTGGTTAACACACGCTTACTATTATATGTGGTGGTTGGATAACAATCTGGCCATGTAGAAATTACCGAAAGGTAAATTATAAATATGAAAATAAAATTAAAAAAATAAATTATATTCTGAAAAAATATATTAACACAGGACACTAATTATATATATACATACATTAAAATATCAAATATAAATTATATTATATATTATATATATATATATTTATTGTAAAAGCTTTCATGTTAGACATTATTATGCAACTTGACATCTCAGGTAGGTTGACATTATAAAAACAGATTCACAAAACTGTACTTAAATAAAAGTAATCAATCAAAATTAGCAATAAAAGGACTACAAGGAATTGATGACATTGTAGGAAAAACATGACTAGACAAAACAAATATGGATTCTAAAATCAAAATGACTCAAACACAATGAATTTCACCAATTAAAAATAGCAAGAAAGACTCAAAATAAAGCAAAAACAGAATTACTAACACAAAAACATAATCAAAGTATCCAACAACTCAAAAAAAAATTTCAGCACAACCATAACTCTAGATACCACATGATATGAGCTGGATTGACACTAAACAAGATACACAACATATAAGGAGGCTTAAGGTCATCTCAATGGAGGCTAATGCCATCCAAAAGAGAAGCCAAACTCATTCAAACAATGAGTGCCACGTCATTATCACAAACACTTGGCGGAATTGAAAGGAAAGCAAGAACAAAATAAGAACACAAATAGAAAAACAATTGAAATGTGTAATTGCAAAAACTGGAAAGAATTGAAAGAAGAAATGAATCTATCTATTGAAATTGAAGAAACAAGATGAAGGAAGATGAAACTTATGTGGTTGAAGCTTGGTTTCGGAAATGGACACGCCACTTGGATGATGAATGTTCCAAGATAAGTGCAGATTTGCCGCCACTTGAATGCTCCCAATGCATCACGAGATAAGACAAGGAAGAGGAGAACTAGTCTCACAATCACTCACAAATTGAGCATAGTAACTTTATTCTATTTTCAAATCTGAATTTTACAAGAGCAAGCACCTCTATTTATAGCCTTAGAGGTGCTGAAATAAAAAGCTAATCAAATTCAAATTTCCCTCTAAATCTAATTCAAATTTGGAGCCAAACTTGAGTCACATGGAAGGTGTGACATTTTTTCTATTTTGGCACCTCTTAAACTACTCCTACACCATCCCCCTAAGTCACATGGACAATGTGACTTTATTTTGTACATTCCCACTCCTATTTTAATATCCACACCTCCTACAACTATACAAGAGTAATTACAAGAAGAGTCACCAAATGATGCTCATTTATTTAATGCTTGTGCCCTTGCTCCTAGTAGTTCTTTGAGTTATGACTTGAGCTTGGGCCTTCATGTTGGGCTTGGGCCTCATCTTTTTAAGAAGACTAATAGGAAGAACTTCAAATATTGTGGTCCTTGACCATTCCTCCTATTGATGGCCTCTGTAATTGCTTGTTGAGATGACCCTTCAAGTATAGCATCCTTGGTCATCTTCATGTATTTTTGATTCTCATCACCTTTTGTGATTTGATAATGGACGTGCCTCCTTACCTGAGTGCAAAAAATATATGAAACTACTTGTGTGAATTTTTTCAGCATCATACGGACCCAGAATAAAGTTGCAGAAAGTTGGGCGAAATTTCACTGGTTTTGGTAGAGGATAGTCTTTTGTTTGCACAAAATTTTTGAAAAATTATGCCGAAATAGTTTTTACCTGAAATTCCACGTAAGAATCACCATTGAATTTGGAACAAAACGTGACAAATTTTGGGTCAAACAGATGACTATTCACCCACGAAAAAATTCAAAGAGTTTCACACACAAACGAACCTTCCTTTCAGCCCTGGCAGTGATGAATAAAAAGTTTATTACCAATCTTGTGGGACGAATCTCGAGCTCAAGTCTCAGCAAAAACACAACAGACACAGTGAAAAACGTCTGGTAAAAATTTCAGACCAAAATACCCAAGGAATAAGGTGTAGTAAGTCCCAGACTGAGAGTGAACAAAACTAGTTTTCCGAAAACAAAACGTCCTGGCTTTTCTTCCCCGTGTCTTCCTTTTGTCATTTGTTCATGGACGTGCCTCCTTACTTGGGTGCAAACAACATATGAAAGTACTTGTGTGAATTTTTTCAGCGCAATACGGACCCATAATAACATTGCACAAAGTTCAGCGAAATTTCACAAGTTCTGGTATAGGATAGCCTATGGTTTGCCCAAAATTTCTGAAAAATTCTCCCGAAATAGTTTTTTCCTGAAATTCCATGTAAGAATCTCCACTGAATTTGAAACAAAACGCGACAAATTTCGGGTCAAACGGATGAGTATTCGCCCATGAAAAAAATCAAACAGTTTCACAGACAAACTAACCTTCCTTTCAGCCTTGGTAGTGATGAATAAAAAGTTTATTGCCAATCTTGTGGGACGAATCTGGAGCTCAAGTCTCAGCCAAAACTCAATAGACACAGTGACGAACGTCTGGTAAAAATTTCAGACCACAATACCCAAGGAGTATGGCGTAGTAAGTCCCAGACCGAGAGTGAACAAAACTTGTTTTCTGAAAACAAAATGTCCTGACCTTTCTTCCCTGTATATTCATTTTGTGATTTGTTTATGGACGTGCCTCCATACCTGGGTGCAAATAACATAGGAAAGTACTTGTGTGAATTTTTTCAGCGCAATACGGACCCAGAATAAAATTGCACAAAGTTGGGCGAAATTTCACAAGTTTCGGTAGAGGATAGCCTTTGGTTTGCACAAAACTTCTGAAAAATTCTCCCGAAATAGTTTTTTTCCTGAAATTCCACATAAAAATCTCCACTGAAATTGGGACAAAACGCGACAAATTTCGGGTCAAACGGATGAGTATTCACTCACGAAAAAAATCAAACAGTTTCACACACAAACGAACCTTCCTTTCAGCCCTGGCAGTGATGAATAAAAAGTTTATTGCCAATCTTGTGGGACGAATCTGGAGCTCAAGTCTCAGCCAAAACTCAATAGACACAGTGACACAAGTCTGGTAAAATTTTCAGACCAAAATACTCAAGGAGTAAGGCGTAGTAAGTCCCCGACCGAGAGTGAACAAAACTGGTTTACCGAAAACAAAACGTCCTGACTTTTCTTCCCCGTATCTTCGTTTTGTGATTTGTTTATGGACGTCCCTCCTTACCTGGGTGCAAACAACATATGAAAGTACTTGTATGAATTTTTTCAGCGCAATACGGACCCAGAATAAAATTGCAGAAAGTTGGGCGAAATTTCACAAGTTTTGGTAGAGGATAGCCTTTGGTTTGTACAAAATTTATGAAAATTTCTCCCGAAATAGTTTTTCTGAAATTCCACGTAAGAATCTCCTTTGAATTTGGAACAAAACGCGACAAATTTTGGGTTCAACGGATGAGTATTCACCCACAAAAAAAATCAATGAGTTTCACACACAAATGAACCTTCCTTTCAGCTCTGGCAGTGATGAATAAAAAGTTTATTGCCAATCTTGTGGGACGAATCTCGAGCTCTAGTCTTAGCAAAAACACAACAGACACAGTGAAAAACGTCTGGTAAAAATTTTAGACCAAAATACCCAAGGAATAAGGCGTAGTAAGTCCCAGACTGAGAGTGAACAAAACTGGTTTTCCGAAAACAAAACGTCCTGGCTTTTCTTCCTCGTATCTTCCTTTTGTCCTTTGTTTATGGACGTGCCTCCTTACTTGGGTGTAAACAAAATATGAAAGTACTTGTGTGAATTTTTTCAGCACAATACAGACTCAGAATAAAATTGCATAAAGTTGGGCGAAATTTCACAAGTTTTGGTATAGGATAGCCTTTGGTTTGCACAAAATTTCTGAAAAATTCTCTCGAAATTGTTTGTTCTTGAAATTCCATGTAAGAATCTCCACTGACGACAAATTTCGGGTCAAACGGATGAGTATTCACCCATGAAAAAAATCAAGCAGTTTCACACACAAACGAACCTTCCATTCAGCCTTGACAGTGATGAATAAAAAGTTTATTGCTAATCATGTGGGACGAATCTGGAGCTCAACTCTGAGCAAAAATAGAACAAACACAGTGAAAAACGTCTGGTAAAAATTTCAGACCAAAATACCCAAGGAATAAGGCGTAGTAAGTCCCAGACTTAGAGTGAACAAAACTAGTTTTCCGAAAACAAAACGTCCTGGTTTTTCCTTCCCCGTATCTTCCTTCTGTGATTTGTTTATGGACGTGCCTCCCTACCTGAGTGCAAATAACATATGAAAGTACTTGTGTGAATTTTTTCAGCATAATACGAACCCAGAATAAAATTGTAGAAAGTTGGGCGAAATTTCACAAGTTTTGGTAGAGGATAGCCTTTGTTTTGCACAAAATTTCTGAAAAATTCTCTTGGAATAGTTTTTTCCTGAAATTCCACGTAAGAATCTTCACTGAAATTGGGAAAAACGCGACAAATTTCGGGTCAAACGGATGAGTATTCACCCACGAAAAAAATCAAAGAGTTTCACACACAAACGAACCTTCCTCTCAGCCCTGGCAGTGATGAATAAAAAGTTTATTGCCAATCTGTGGGACGAATCTCGAGCTCAAGTCTCAGTAAAAACATAACAGACACAGTGAAAAATGTCTGGTAAAATTTTTAGACCAAAATACCTAAGGAATAAGGCGTAGTAAGTCCCCGTATCTTCCTTTTGTGTTTTGTTTATGGACGTGCCTTCTTACCTGGATGCAAACAACATATGAAAGTACTTGTGTGAATTTTTTCAGCGCAATACAAATCCAGAATAAAATTGTAGAAAGTTGGGCGAAATTTCATAAGTTTTGGTAGAGGATAGCCTTTGTTTTGCAAAAAATTTCTGAAAAATTCCACCGAAATAGTTTTTTCTGAAATTCCACGTATGAATCTCCACTGAAATTTGGAAAAAACGCGACAAAGTTTGGGTCAAACGGATGAGTATTTACCCACAAAAAAAAATTAAATAGTTTCACACTCAAACGAACCTCCATTTCATCCCTGACAATGATTTATAAAAAAATTATTGCCAATCTTGTAGGACGAATCTGGAGCTCAAGTTTCAGCTCAAACTCAATAGACAAAGTGACGAACGTCTTGTAATTGTTTTAGACCAACATACTCAAGGAGTAAGGCGTAGTAAGTCCGAGACCGAGAGTGAAAAATATTGGTTTTCCGAAAACAAAACGTCCTGGTTGCAAACAACATATGAAAGTACTTGTGTGAATTTTTTCAGTGCAATACGGACCCAGAATAAAATTGCAGAAAGTTGGGCGTATTTCAGAAGTTTTGGTAAGGGATAGCCTTTGGTTTGCAAAAAATTTTTGAAAAATTCTCCCGAAATAGTTTTTTCCTGAAATTCCACGTAAGAATTTCCACTGAATTTGGGACAAAACGCGACAAATTTCGGGTCAAACGGATGAGTATTCACCCACGAAAAAAATCAAACAATTTCACACACAAACAAACCTTCCTTTCAGCCCTATCAGTGATGAATAAAAAGATTATTGCCAATCTTGTGGGACGAATCTGGAGCTCAAGTCTCAGCCAAAACTCAATAGACACAGTGGCAAACCTGTAGTAAAAATTTCAGACCAAAACACCCAAGGAGTAAGGCGTAGTAAGTCCCAGACCGAGAGTGAACAAAACTGGTTTTTTGAAAACAAAACGTCCTGGCTTTTCTTCCCCGTATCTTCCTTTTGTGATTTGTTTATGGACGTGCCTCCTTACCTGTGTGCAAAAAACATATGAAAGTACTTGTGTGAATTTTTTCAGTGCAATACAGACCCAAAATAAAATTTGACAAAGTTGGGCAAAATTTCACAAGTTTTGGTAGAGGATAACCTTTGGTTTGCAGAATATTTCTGAAAAATTCTCCCAAAATAGTTTTTTCCTGAAATTCCATGTAAGAATCTCCACTGAATTTGGAACAAAACGCGATAAATTTCGGGTCAAACGGATGAGTATTCACCCACGAAAAAAATCAAACAGTTTCACACAAACGAACCTTCCTTTAAGCTCTAGCTGTGATGAATAAAAAATTTATTGCCAATCTTGTGGGACGAATATGGAGCTCAAGTCTCAGCAAAACCTCAATAGACACAGTGACGAACATCTGGTAAAAGATTCAGACCAAAAGGTCCAAGGAGTAAGGCGTAGTAAGTCCCAGACCGAGAGTGAACAAAACTGGTTTTCTGAAAAAAAAACGTCTTGGCTTTTCTTCCCCGTATCTTCCTTTTGTGATTTGTTTATGGACGTGCCTCCTTACCTGGGTGCAAACAACATATGAAAGTATTTGTGTGAATTTTTACAAGGCAATACGGACCCATAATAAAATTGCACAAAGTTGGGTGAAATTTCACAAGTTTTGGTAAAGGATAGTTTTTGGTTTGCACAAAATTTCTGAAAAATTCTCCCGAAATAGTTTTTTCCTAAAATTCCACGTAAGAATCTCCATTGAATTTGAGACAAAACGCGACAAATTTCGGGTCAAACAGAGGAGTATTCACCCACGAAAAAAATCAAACAGTTTCACACACAAACAAACATTCCTTCAGCCCTTACAGTGATGAATAAAAAATTTATTGCCAATCTCTTGGGACGAATCTGGAGCTCAAGTCTCAGCCAAAACTCAGTAGACACAGTGACGAACGTCTGGTAAAAATTTCATACCAAAATACCCAAGGAGTAAGGCGTAGTAAGTCCCAGACCGAGAGTGAACAAAACTGGTTTCCGAAAACAAAACGTCCTGGCTTTTCTTAACCGTATATTCCATTTGTGATTTTTTTATGGACGTGCCTCCTTACGTGGGTGCAAACAACATATGAAAGTACTTGTGTGAATTTTTTCAGCGTAATACAGACCCAAAATAAAATTTCACAAACTTGGGCGAAATTTCACAAGTTTTGGTAGAGGATAGCAATTGGTTTGCACAAAATTTCTGAGAAAATTCTCCCGAAATAGTTTTTTCCTGAAATTCCACATAAGAATCTACACTGAATTTGGGACAAATCGCGACAAATTTCGGGTCAAACGAGTGAGTATTCACCCACGAAAAAAATCAAACAGTTTCACACATAAACGAACCTTCCTTTCAGCCCTGGCAGTGATGAATAAAAAATTTATTGCCAATCTTGTGGGACGAATCTGGAGCTCAAGCCTTAGCCAAAACTCAATAGACACAGTGACGAACGTCTGGTAAAAATTTCAGACCGAAATACTGAAGGAGTAACGCTTAGTAAGTCCCAGACCGAGAGTGAACAAAACTGGTTTTCCGAAAACAAAACGTCCTGACTTTTCTTCCCTGTGTCTTCGTTTTGTGATTTTTTTATGGACGTGCCTCCTTACCTAAGTGCAAACAACATATGAAAGTACTTGTGTGAATTTTTTCAGCACAATACGGACCCAAAATAAAATTTCACAAAGTTGGGCGAAATTTCACAAGTTTTGGTAGATATCCTTTGGTTTGCACAAAATTTCTGAAAAATTCTCCTGAAATAGTTTTTTCCTGAAATTTTACATAAGAATCTCCACTGAATTTGGGACAAAACGCGACAAATTTCGGGTCAAACGGATGACTATTCACCAACGAAAAAAATCAAACAGTTTCACACACAAACGAACCTCTCTTTCAGCCCTAGCGGTGATGAATAAAAAATTTATTGCCAATATTGTGGGACGAATCTGGAGCTCGAGTCTCAGCCAAAACTCAATAGACATAGTGACGATTGTCTGGTAAAAATTTCAAACCAAAATACCCATGGAGTAATGCGTAGTAAGTCCCAGACCAAGAGCGAATAAAATTGGTTTTCCGAAAACAAAACATCCATGCTTTTCTTCCCCGTATCTTCCTTTTGTGATTTGTTTATAGACGTGCCGCCTTACCTGGGTGCAAACAATATATGAAAGTACTTGTAAGAATTTCTTCAACGCAATACGGACCCAGAATAAAATTGCAGAAAGTTGAGCGAAATTTCACAAGTTTTGGTAGAAGATAGCCTTTGGTTTGCACAAAATTTCTGAAAAAATCTCCCGAAATAGTTATTTCTTGAAATTCCTCATAAGTATCTCCACTTAATTTGGGACAAAAAGCGAAATTTTTTGAGTCAAACGGATGAGTTTTCACCCACGATAAAAATCAAACAGTTTCACACACGAATGAACCTTCCTTTCTGGCCTGGCAGTGATGAATAAAAAATTTATTGCCAAGCTTGTGGGACGAATCCGGAGCTCAAGTCTCTTCCAAAACCCAATAGACACAGTGACGAACGTCTGTTAAAAATTTCAGACCAAAATATCCAAGGAGTAAGGCGTCGTCAGTCCCAGACCGAGAGAGAACAAAACTGGTTTTCCGAAAACAAAACGTCCTGGCTTTTCTTTCTTGTATCTTCCTTTCGTAATTGGTTTATGGACGTGCCTCCTTACCTGTGTGCAAACAACATATGAAAGTACTTGTATGAATTCTTTCAGCGCAATACGGACGCAGAATAAAATTGCAGAAAATGGGGCGACATTGTACAAGTTTTGGTAGAGGATAGCCTTTGATTTGCACAAAATTTCTAAAAAATTCTCCCGAAATAGTTTTTTCCTGAAATTCCACGTAAGAATCTGCACTAAATTTGGGACAAAACGCGAAAAATTTCTGGTCAAACAAATGAGTATTCACCTACAAAAAAAATCAAACAGATTAATATACAAACGAACCTTCATAATTTTTAATTGTGTTTAAAGAATTTATTGCCAATCTTGTGGGACGAATCCTACAAAGGTTCGTTTCTTTGTGACACTTTTTTATTTTTTTTTCTAACTGAATTCTCATCTGTTTAAGCTGAAATTTATTGCGTTTGGTCCCAAATTTTGTTGGGATTCTTACACACAATTTCAATGAGAAACTATTTCGGGAAAAAAATTCTGAAATTTCTTGCACTCCAAAACTATCCTCTTTCCAGATTTGTGAAATTTTTCCCTAATTTATGCAATTTTGTTTTGAGTTCATATTACGTTGACCTTGTTAAGAACATGTCCTAGCATTCCTCCTCGAGGTAAAGAATAGATGTCAAATGTCAATCACACCCAAGTAATGAATAGATGTCAGATGTCACAATTTGTCTATCCTCATCAGAGGATTTATTAAATTTTCCATTGTTCGCGTTCCCAAAGTCGTCCTTCTCTTTTAAGAGAATTCGCGGCATGTTAAATCCTTGTAAAAATATTGTAGATTTTAGATATTATATTGCAAAATATTTAAAAAGAAAGGCTTCTCACTAAAATTGTCCTAAAAGAGGTTAGGGTAGTTGTAAAAGAAAAATGTAATATATATTCGTTGATAAAAGTAGGATTTATTTTCTTTTTAAGTGATTTTTTTTTTCAAAAGCATGCATAAAATGAAACTTTTGAACTACACTAGAAACAAATTGAGAAACATTCATTAGACAAAAAGAAGATTAAAAAGTGTACAAGGTCGTTAGAAAATATAAGAAAATTAAGAAAAAGATTAAATACATGTGTTTATTTATCCTAATTATTTTTTGTTTTTAAAATTGGTTTATATGTCATGATTTTTTGTCTAGTGTATGCAGTTATGTGTTCGCATGGATTTCAAAATTTCTCATATTTTAGGAAAGGAAATAATTGTGAACTGCTTTTGCTCTGCATGATGAGTGAGAGCATTGATGGACAACAAATATAATTGAAACAGTAACATACAAATAAGAAAACAAAACAGTTTTCTTCAAAGACAAGTTTAGAATGAAATAGACCCACTAAGAGGTTCAACAAAACAGTTTGGTTCAGAAATCCACTTTCCAATCTACAATGTTCTAAGAATTAATGTTTAAAGTATTTGCATTTCAAAACTCCATTCTAAGAATTAAG
>Ga0123342_1000255_pt1 | contig 77299 bp, 36 predicted proteins | sample Turbeawhitnodule_FD_89960 | JGI IMG/M metagenome (GOLD analysis project Ga0123342, IMG submission 89960) | Root nodule microbial communities of legume samples collected from Mexico - Turtle bean Mexico white nodule | ecosystem: Host-associated > Plants > Roots > Nodule | place: Mexico: Nepantla... | reverse complement strand
TTTATTAAATTTATTAGCTTAATAGATATGTTTCTTATTGAGAGTATACATATATGAATGCATATATATATATATATATATATATATATATATATATATATATATATATATATATATATACTGATATACTGATGCACAAATGTGTGGACACTCCTTGCTGAAAGAGCAGCTGTAGAATGCGACCCTAGTTCCAAGACCTTTCACCATTGACTATACTGCAATTTTTTTAAACAATAGTTGTCATTACTCATTACTAAGAATCTTGATTTTTTTATTGTTGGCAACGATAACCGAGGCTTCAAATTTTGCTGAAGGATGCAAATTGCTCCATGTTCTGCACCCCAGGAATCTTCTAAGGCAGGGTTCTGCGACAACTCATCTCTTCCCCGCATAACATTGACAAATCTTCGTCCATGATTAATTTGTAGTTATTACCAAAATGTTATAATTTATTTCCATGTCTTCGAATACATACGTTAATATTTTTCAACAATTTGCTTAAAAAAATGTGATGCTTGCTGGTTTTGTGTTTGTGTTATCTCTTCGCACTCTTGAAACTACTCCCCGATTGTTGGTCCAATTACAGCCATATACCCTTTGTGGTCACTGGTTTCTTTAAATTTTCATGGCATGTTTGTCCATTTTTAATAGTGCTATACTCTCTTTGTACTTTTTGTTATAACAATGAATTGAATTTTAGTAGTTAGTGGCCATGACATGCCAAACTTGATGACTTTACTCATTTCTTTACTCAGTTCAATTACTTGGAGAGATACACACACATCACATCTATACCTTACGATGGAAAGCACACAAAAAAAAGGAAAATACCGATCTAAAGTTCTAAACTTGTTGTATGAAAGAGAGCATTAAGGTTATCAATTTTTTGGTTATAAATGAACTTTGAGCGTAGACTAGCCCATTAATCAATTAACATGTTTTGATTGTTGAAGTTAGATATAAGCGCAATAGAGAATTCAATGTCTAGAAGGCACAATAATGAAGTAGAGTGGCTCCTTAAAGTGCCCCAACATCGACAGTGGTAGGTGCTGCCCATTAGCCCATAACTGTAGCACACTGAAGACGACATTTTCATAGATTAAGTAATAAAGTGAAACCACGGTAACCCATGTTACATAAAGCTTGAACCAATGACACCTCTTATCATCGTTATACGAATCATTGTCCTTTTGCTGAAAACTGTTTACCCATTTGTTTATATTCACATCGAATAAGCTACTAAACTATGTGCGTAGAAGTAGTAGTGGTCCAAATTCAAAGAAAAAGAATGATAATAACAATCTAGAAGATCCAAATTGTTGATATTATTAAGTCATAACTGCTTCTCTGTGTGTTTGTTTTTTTGCCTGTGACTTTGTACTGTTTTTTTCCTAGTCCAGCACTATGCTCTAAGCTCAAATGTGTTTGGCAGGATTGGTAAGAACATGGAGGAGTACATCCTCCCAAAAAGCCAATTTCAACGCATATATTTTTAGGTGGATCGTTGAATCTATGTGTCGTGTTCTTAATCTTGGCACAATTGAAAACGACCTGGTTCTGCCCTTTTTAATTTAGACTTAAATGTGGTTAATTGTGGCAAGATAAGTCCTTTTTATGTGTTTGACCACACCATAATCAAGAAATTAACTTTTATGAATATGAATAAAGTATTCAACAATCAACGTCATCCCAATATGTGTATGCGAAAACAATGTTTAATTAGATCATTTCCACTATAAGAAAGTGCTTTCCGGCTGCACCCACATCTGCATTTTACCTTAAGTTTGACCAATGACTTTAGAATTTGATTTTTGGTATATGGATCACGTGATTCTTTTTCTAGTCACGTGAGCTCTTGTTGGGTACCATACTATACTACTATAGTCTATCCATGCATCTGGTTACCCTTAAAACAAAAACAAATATTTGATTGATCAACTAAGATGATATATTAAAGCTGGAAAGCTATGTATTTGTACAAGAATGAACAAAGTTGCACGAAAATGAACAAAGTTGTTCTAAAAAATAGGAAATAAATCTGGTAACAAACCAATCAGTGATTAAAACAGAATAATTAAATCCCTAAAAATATAGAGACTGATTCAATAACAGAAAAAGTTAACTTGCAGAATGTTAAACACATTGTTATAACACATCTGATCCTACTGGGAAAACTACTGTATGCAACTGTGAATGACCTATTTGGAATTTATGTCAAAGATCTCAGATTTTCCTGTTATGAAGTACTTTGAGTCAATATCAAACACCTTATAGAAAATGGCTTCTACTGTTCTCCATCTCTTGAGCTAATCAACTTTTTTTCTATGAATAAGTTAGTACTAATTGAAAGAGTTTGTTTATGCTAAACACATTTTCAACAGATGAATGTTGTGAACTTACACCTTTTTATTAAAATGGAAGAAAAGTGTTATAATATTTGGTGGGGAAGAGGATAGAATGGTCGTGCGTGTCAGGTTTAGGCATGTGAAGGTTGGACCCTACAGTGTGGAAATTTTGCAATTGCCAATTTAGAGGCATTAGGAAAACTGGTACAGCAGAATGTATACGAAGAAAAATAAATAGATTTGAGGTTGACTCAATATCACTGTGTTTGGTACTTGTCATCATATTCACTCGATACCTAACTTCCTGAGTGCCATTACAAAGTTTTCCGAGGATGATAACTATATATATTCAATATTTAACTGAGTATTAAGAAATTAAAATCAGAAAAATTTCTGAATATGATATACTTTATAAATGATTAAATAAACTTAACTCAAAGGGTCTTGTTCAAGATGTGGCAAAATTTATTTTGGGACTTGCAGAGTAAAGGGGCATGTTATCAGTGCAAGAACAAAGTCAAATCCTGAGATTGCCCTTTGGAAGTGACAAGCCATTCTTCCCTGGTGATGCTGCATAAGCACCAGTAGCTAGTTGTAGCATCTTGTTCAGGTAATATATAGCAGCTAATCATCAAATTCTTTTGGTTGTGGTTGGAGAGCAGCTTATCAACACTGAAGACACTAGGAGGCAATAAGCAAGTAAAAGTCCAGGGTCGTGCTTTTGCATTCTGCAAGATGCCAAGAGATCTGATGCCATGATTACAAGTATGGCAGTTGCACTTGAGATTTTACTTAGTTGTTGGTACTAAAGTTGTCAAATTCGAAAGATTTTCATGAGAGTTGGTGACGATTCTTTTGTAAACTTTGAAAAATTTGCCATATTTTAAAAACTATAAATAATAGAAATTATATGATTAAGAGGTTCTACTTTGTAGATCACAAGAAATATTATACCTCAAACAAGATTTGGAGAAATGCAGAAAAACCAATTTATCCTTACTCTGTGTTCGAAGATTCACTAGAAAAGCCATATAAAGTATGTGCTCTTTACATTATTATTCTTGTATTACTCTGTCAAAAAAATTACATAAAATCAATTATATAAAAATAATAATTAATTATATAAAAAATATATGAATTAATTTCTTATTTTTTTATTATTTTTTTCTTATTCATAAATTTTTAAAAATTATAAAAAAAATATGTAAACTTATATTTTATTTATTTAAAAAAAAAATTTACAACCATCACCCCATTCACAAACTTCAATAAATTTTTCTCATAAATTCCTTATAACTTATCTTAATTTAAATAATTTCATCATCTTCACATTTTTTCTCGCAAGTCACTCCAATCTAAATAAAATATAAAGGATACTCACTTATTATTTGTTAAATTAAACTTAGAGCATATTTCTAAGAGTTTTTTCTTAAGGAATTTTAGAAAAGTAAAATAAAAAAGATAGATTAATAAGTAATTATAAATTAAAATTAGTTTGTGCATGAATTTAAAACAATTAAAAAGGTTGTATGAAAGAATTTATATATCGAAATCGAAATGGAATCAATCAATTAAAAAAAATTAGATAAAACAAATTAAAAAATAAGCTCTTATGCCTTTTCAATTTTCAACAGCCTCTAATGGAATTTTGACTATGATAGGGTTATTTTTTTTGCTTTTTATCAAAATGGAATCCGTTTAAAAAAAATTACAAATTTAGGTGAGTCGTGCCAATTCGGCACGACTTCATATGCACAAATCATCCCAATTAGACACGACTCTGTCATGTCATACTGAAGTCGTGTCAACTTGACACGACTTCTGCCCTGTCATACTGAAGTCGTGTCAACTTGACACAACTTCTGTCGCATCATTTTTTTTTAATTTTATTGTTTATATATTGGGTAGTAAGTTATGTAATGTTAAAAATTAATTTGATACATAATTTTCTAAGAGTGTTAGGTTTAAGGAACAAAAAAATGGATAATCGTGTATAGATCATGTTGGCACGACTTCAGTATGACATGGCAGAGTCGTGTCAAATTGGAACGATTTGTGCATATGAAGTCGTGCCGAATTGACACGACTTGCCTAAATTTGTAAATTTTTTTAAACAAACCCTATTTTAGTAAAAAAAATAAAAAAATAACCCCATCATGGTCAAAAACCTCTACTTAGAAGTTAAGAAAGTACATTAATGGGTGTGAAATTTTGAGCACCATATATAATATAATTTGAGTGTTGGAAACCGAAAATGCTATTGAATGTATCAAAGATTCATGTCTTTTAGAAACTTTTATGAACTTGATGAATTGAGTTTTTAAGTTTTTTTTATCATTGTTATTGTTTTTATTAATGATATCCTAGTGTATACGAAGAGTAAAGAATTAATCAACTATATTTACATCAATTATACAAGTTTCGGTTAGATAACGTAACATTTTGACAAATTCTTACTTTAACTTCATGCTTTTATCTCTATTTTCATATTAATTGTGAAAAGTTGGTTTTAACCATTCTTCATACCCATACCTTTCTTTCAGTTGCATATGGTAACAACTTTTTTCTTCAGTTGTCACGTATAAGAGAAAACAATTTCATCATTTGAGCGTGTGTGAGAGGGTTGACAAAAAAATTGATTGTATTCGACCTTCCCTATGGTGAAGATAATTTTTTTTAGTTTTGTACTTCATTTTTGTACATCATTGATTTTTTTTTTTTGGGATTTGTGGCTTCCAAAAAAATAAGGGAACAAAAATATAGTCACCACTAATAAAAACATCACAAAACTTACATCAATCATCAATGTTCACCACCAGCTTGATGGAAAATTCAATACAGTAAAAATAATAACTCAACCAAAGCAATAAGCAACAAATAATAATTTCCCTAACTTGCAAGAATATGTGAGAAACAATAACAAATAATGGTAGCAACAAAAACACATTGAAGGAAAACACATAAATTTTTAACGTGGAAAATCTTCTCAATGTGAAAAGTAAAAACCACGGGCACAAGTCAGTAAATCAAGCTCCACTAGGATCAAAATTAAAATTACAAAAGAGTCTCAAATCACAACACAAATTGTGCTCAATAATCAGCCAAATAGCAAGACAATAGAGATGAAATAAAGAACAAGAAACCAGAAAACTCACAAGAACTGCGGTTGTTGTACACGACCTATAGGATACTGTTTCGGTAACTTTTCAACAATCCGAACGATCAAATTGAAACACCCCAAGTTATGAACTTGTTGACAAAATCTCAGTCGATCCAACGGTGGACAAAGCAGCAGCGACAATCAAAAAATTTTTCGTCCTCAAAACACGTTGCTTCAGTGTGAGATGAATTTCTCACTGCTCAAACAACTTTTCAAATATTCGAATGGTCAGATTGAAGTACCACACGTTATGAACTTGCTGACAAAATCTTCGCCCGATCCAACGGTGGACAAAGCGTCGACGACGGCTGAAAGTTGCTAGATAGAACTTCCTCTCTTCACTCTTTTCTCCTTTTCTTTTCTCTCCTTGCTGACGACTTTCTTTGTTTAAGAAAAAAACCTAAAGGTGATTAATATTAGGTTGGGCCTCCACATAGGACGTGAACCCAACCCAACAAATCTCCCCCTCACAACTATGTGGAGATGATCGACAGACAAACCGGCAATCTCACAACAAGTTTCAAACTTGATTCCGAGTAGTGTCTTAGTCATCATATCAGCACAATATCATCTGTGTGAACTTTTGCCAACTCCAGTAACCTAGCTTCCAAAGCATCACATATCCAATGATACCTCACATCAATATACTTGAACCTATAATGAAAAGTTGAATTCTATACCAAGATGAATTGCACTCCAATTATCACAAAATAGTTTCTTGGACAAAATTAAGATCTTGCAAGAGTTTCTTCACCCAAAGCAACTCCTTGCATGCTTTTGTAATGGCAATGAACTCTACCTCAGTAGTAGACAACGCAACACACTTCTACAATCTAGATTGTCATGCCACAACTCCCCCTGCAAATTTTATCACATAGCCCAAGATAGACCTTTTAGAATCTATATCTCCACCCATATCAGAATTAGTATAGCTTACAAGGATAGACTTATCACCTCCAAAACAAAACTTCAAACAAGTAGTAACACAAAGATACCTTAAAATCCATTTTATATATCAAACTACCAACAAGAGCATGTCATCAACATACAACAAAAGCGGTAAATATGTATTAGCTTAAACTTTTATACTAGAGTTATAACGAAAGAATTTAATCTCCATGTATTAACACAAAATCTTTGTTAGTGTAATTTTCAAAAGTAAAAGAAGATGAATTTAATTTTGTATTCTCGAATTTATAAGCTTAGGATATATAATAAAATATGTATTAAAAAATATTTGAAAGTGTGGAGATAAGGAAACCGAAATCTAAAAAGAGGAAAATTGAAGGCGTGTTTGTGTACTGTAGTGTGGTCAGGCTTTTTATGGGGGCAGCAGCAGAAGTAGCAGCAGATATTTTTTACAGTGAAAGTGAAAGTGAAGCAATTCCTCAGCAGAACACTGCACTCTCTTCTTTTTAGGCAACCAACCCAAATCTATTTTCGCGCCAATTCTCTTCCAACCATCTTTCTTCATTAACTAATGGTTAAATGTGGGAATAAAAGATAGTGAAAAAACAAACCAGAGAAAAAGTTTTTTTTTCTCCTAAAAGTATAAAGAGATACGCATAAATGATCATGCATACTTTATTTATAGTAGATTATGTTGTTAAAATGTGGGAGAATTTGAATTACTCGTTTTCCAAATACTCCAGGTAATGTAAATAAAAGTTGCCAAACCAATATCTTTTTCGTGCTTTAGAAGAATTATTAAAATCCTGCAAAAGTAGAAACAATATAATTATTATCAAATAAACAAAATAATTAACCATTTCCAAATATATTCTTTTCATTAAAAAAAAAACATTTTTGTTCACTTCTTCTTTATGTCATTTTTTTTCTGTTTTTATCATTATTAATATTAATAATCATTTTTTGTAGCAATTTATCGAATACAATTTCTTCCATAAAATATTATTCGATGGCCTATTCAAAATAGTGTGATTCCATCGTTTTTAGACCTGTCAAATAATTGTTAATATTAAATATGGATTTCTATTAAGTAAAGTAGTAATTAATTAAGAGCTGGTGATATTGATAAAAAAGACATCAATTAGAATCTCATACAAACTAACACTTTTTTAAAGCACAGAAGTTTCTCACATAATAAAAATTGGTTTGAATCTGACCTAAGATCTCATACACAAGGATTATGATGTAAGATAACATATTTTCTTTTGGCTATTTATTTGGTGAATCGTTAATTGGATCTAACAATCGTTATTTGTGAATTATTTGATTCATTGTGTTTTTTAATCACATTTTTAAAAAAATAGTATAATTTAACCAATCTAAAACAAGGGCTAAGTTAGTCTTTGACCTAATATACTTGAGAAAAATACGTGACAATATAAAAGAAAAAAAAAGTTATAAGCAATAAAATGTTATATGTCTTGATTCGCCCCCAAATAGCTGTAGGCTAGGAATATGGTGGATTAGGTCCCTAAAAAAGGTTAAAATTTAGAAAGAAAAAAAAGTTATATTTGTAATTAAAGGATACAAATATATTAATAATTAACAGCATTAGGTTTTGCTTTATTATAATTAACATGCATTTTTATTTTTCAACTAAGTGTGGTTCAAATTATTAAGAAATTGGGTCAACCCACAAATTTAACTCAGTTTAACGGCTTTATTTTTAATTAATGCTTAGTTAAACAAATTCTCTAGGTGATAGAAGAAAGAATATATAATAATAAAATTATCATGGAATGAAACGTTATAATATTTTCTTTGCTTGCATGATTTTGAAAATATATTTTAATTAAGTATTACAGAAAAATATTAAATTGGCATTTAATAATAATTTTAATGATTTGAAAATTTTACATTTAGAAATCGTTGTTAACATAAATTTTAAATCAGCTATCAATAAGTTTAAAAATTTATCGTATGTGTCATTTTTAATTGAATAATGATATAAAATGATTCTATATTATTAGTGTATAATTTATTTTGTCTTGATCATGCATTCTTGCACCATTTAATAACATGAGTGATTTTTTAAAACTTACGGAAAATCTCAAAACAGAATTTGGATAAAACTTTATTCCTTCAAATTAGATGATTATCATTATTATATTTATTGAATACGAAGCTAAAATAAATAAATAAATTTTATTCACATTAAAACTGAACTCTTCTAAGAGCGATTATCCTACTTTAAATCTAATCTTGATTACTTTATTATTCAAGTGGTGATTCTCTAATACACATTTTGAAAATGATCTTTAAGCTCAGATGGGATGTTTTTTCCATCTTGTAAGTTTCAATCGTCTTATCTACTTCCTTAGACTAATTGACTACACTGTTTTTTCATTTTTGTTCTTAATTCATATATTCACCCCCATATCATTGTTTCATTTGAATCGGATTCGTGTTTTATCCCAATTATGTTATTTATTTAGAGTATATAAATTCATTCACATTTTAAGAAAAACATTTATTGGTAGTTTATTTTCTTGGTAATATAAAAATTATTTATTGTTTAACACTTTCATATTTTGTACCAATTTTATTAAACTGGCAAAATAAATTATATCATAATGTCAAAGAAATTATTTTAAAGAGAAATATAGTGCATGTGTTATAATTACAATAAACTTCAAGGAATATTTTCACTCAATACTTATTAAGTAAAAACAAAAATAAAATTAAGAAAATGAATTGATTTATGACAATTTAAAATAAATCCCTTAAGTAGTGTTAGCATTCTGGATACATGTCTCAATTTTGGACAGGTTGTGATTGAAATATTTCCTTATCTTTACTGTAGATGCCTCATTTTTTTAATCATATTACATATTATGGTTAGAGAGGAACAAGATATTCATAATTGGATTCTAGAGTATGGTCGTTTCACTCTTAAATCGGGTATGAATTTTTTCTTAGAACTAGGAGTTCCATGTGGTTGGGGTAAATTTATTTGGTCTTTATCTATTCTGCCTTCCAAAACTCTAGTACTCTGGAAAATATTTCATGGGCGACTTCCTACATATCATCATATTTAGAATAAAGGTTTGCATATATGTTCTATGTGTACGCTTTGTGAAAAGCATGAGAAATCTATTCAACATATATTTTTGAATGTTCTAACACATTGCATATTTGGAGTTGAGTTTGACAAATTTTTTTTAGTTCTCATCTCTCTAATAATGATGATCTTTTTTTTTTTATTAAGAGTGATGGTAGTCCTTTGGTTAAATTGATTAAGCTTGTTATGATAACCTTTTCTATATGGATGATATGGCGTATGAGGAATTATGCTAGATTTCAGGATAAGATTGAGGTTTTTAAGGCTATTTCGGTAATTAAATATTTAACTTGTCTAGTGGGAAATTCGTCTAAAGTTTTAATGAAGAATGATATGTTGGATTTCAACGTGATTAAGTTTTTTGTTATTATGACTCACAGTGGTAAAGTTCTTCGTCCTCTTCTTATTAGATGGAAATTTCCTTCAAGAGGCTGGGTTAAAATTAATATTGATGGGACTGCTAGGGGTATCCTGATCTTGCTACTTGTGGAGGTATTTTTCGTGGGAGTATGAGATAATTTATTAGTGCTTTTTCAGCGTTTCTTGAAGTTCATACTGTTTTGATTGCTGAGTTTTATGGAGTTATACATGCTATGGAGGAAACTCAAAAAATGGGACTTACTAGTGTCTAACTTGAATGTGATTCTACCTTGCTTTGTGATGCGTTTACTCTTAGGACTAATGTTCTATTGATGTTTCATAATCGATGAAATACTTATCTTAATTTCTGTGGGACAATCAATTTAGGGTTACTCATATTTTTCGCGAAGGGAATGTGTGTGTTGATAAGTTAGCTAATTTATGATTTATTCATAGAGAATCATTTCATTGGTATAATAGACTTCCATCTAGTCTGTTCTTAAAATTCTTTATGAATAGATATAGTCTACCTATGTATCATTTTTGTTAACATATGGGTTTTGGTTCAGTCCCTCTATATATTTTTTTTTTCTTTTTTTTTTAATAATATTTTTTTTTCATGTGATGGCTGATGATTGTTGTTACTTGAGGTGTCAATTTTGTTGAGATGTCAAGTTGCATAGTGATGTCTAACATAAAAATATCCCTTAAGTATTAGCTGCAGTTTTAAATGTATTATTCAACGATGTTGTTTCTTATATTGAATATTTATATCTCGTGTATGTCTTATTTTCTTAGTCTTAAATTTGTTTTAAACAAATATAGTAGGATGATTTTTTAAATACAGTAACTATATATAACATGTTTCACAAGAAACTATTATTCGTGTGAAATAGTTTAATCTAATTTAACTTGTTTCGTATTTGATCGGTAAAAAGTAGGTTAGAATAAACTGATTTTTATAAGAATTATAGGTTAGTTTTATTGACATATGGTATACGGGTGTATGGTCCAGTATAAGCAAAATCCTAAAAAGAAATAGATATATATTGTAATAATAATTTTATTTTAATGTTTCAAATTTTTGTTGCATCCCATAAATTATCATCGTTAATAAAATTTAAATAAACTAAATAAACATAAGATTAATAATCAAATAAATATGTCAAAATTATTTCTTTCATAAATATTAAAAAAAAATCTATCGTCTACACTACCTAACTAATAATCATCTTGTTTTGACTTAAAAAAATATTATTATTGTTATTTCATTTTAATAAAATTAAAATATAGTAAATATTTTGTTGCAGACTGTGTAGACTAACTCAATCCACTTTGTAATTAATTTGCATGAACTATAAGATTATATGAAATAGACTAAAAAGGAATCAGAAAATGAAAATATTTAATTCGTTTTGTACTTTTTTTCAACCGACTAATGTAATCTGCATTGTCATTGTCGTCTTTAATTCTCATTGTCTATTTTTTAAATAAGATAGAAATGGAGTTACAATAATTTATTAAAAGATATATATGATATATATTTAATTTTTGAAAAAAAACTTAGAGAGATGACTCACATTTAAATTAAAACTATTTTAAATATTTTTGCTATTATAATGCAATTCAAAATTGCAAACGTCAAATCCAACACGCTAAAAATATATTTGAAAACTTCACATTAGGTATGAGAAATCAACCTAAACCAAACATGATGACTTTATTCAAAGACTCGTCTATTCAATAAATTCAAAAATTTATATTTGTCTTTTCTTTATTATCCTACAAAAGAAATACACGTACAAATGATGAGTGTTTTTATATTTAATTTATTAAACATAATTTACTGATTTTATTTTTTAAAATATTTGTTAACATTATTTTTACAGTTATAAGAATAAAGATATTTATTATATTTTGTATTGATATATTTAGCATTTAAAAACTGGTTTAATATGATTTAATAAATCAGAAAAAAAAGTTAGAAAAGCAAAGAAACATGAGAAAATAAAAAACAATGATAGCCTAATTCCTTGTTCAATCAGAACTCATTATGTTTGTTATTTGTAAAACTTTAACTTTGATTAAATTTTTTGATGTGTACTTTTAACCTACCTATACAACCATGGATTAAACATGCTTCTAGGGGATATAATGGGCTAAACACTACAAATATATTTTAAGATTTGAAAGTTTAAAATTGGAAGTTATTTTTAAAATGTGTTTGCTTCGGTAAATAAGATGTGGGAAATGATTTGGACTATAATGATAAGTGAGTTGTGGAAACATAAAAATAGCGTAATTTTTAAAGGGAGAATTGTTGATGGTTTAAAAGTTGTTGTCTTGGTTAAGTGAAGTTTTGATTTTGTTTTACATCAAAGTCTCTTTCTATTTTTTTGTCTTTCTCGATTGGTGCCTCGAACATTTGGTCGGTATGAGAATGGTTTTTTGACATATTTTTAAGTTCAATTATTTGTTTTTAGGGTGTTTGATTTTGAATAAAGTCATGAGTATTTTTTAATCAAAAGTGTTCGGTGATGTATGCATTTTAGGATGAAGTGACTTAGGTCTTTTATTTTATTTATTTATTTTTTATTGTAAAAAAATAAATTTGATATCCGGTGTGATTTAAACTTAATTTACAATACATTTAAAATGTAATTATTAATTTAATTTTAATTGACAATTTTTTAAGCAATAGTTGACTGTTATAGTATGGAGATTTGATATTGCAGTTGTAGTCTTTAAGAAAAGAAGACCAGAAATGGACTAAACAAACAACTTAATTTTTTTTTTCTTTAATAAGAAAGTTCAATATCTGAATAAAAACACTTCCAAGGAAAAAGCCATAGATAGAATTTTAAGTTTTATGAGAACAATTTTAATGAGAACTGTTTATTTATAAGTAATTTTAAAAAAATTTAAGCAACTTACACACAACATATATATAAAAAAGATTTAATTAAACTAATATATTTTTATATAAAAAAAATTATAAACAAATTTTATTGAAAATGTTTTAAAAAAGATTAGATTATACTGAAAATATTTGAATACTATAATGTAAAAGAATAAATAATGTGATGAAATGGGCGGGAAATAGATTAAAGGAAATTGAAAGTTGGATTGAAATCCGAGGAAGATGCATCGATGCCCACGTAACGTACGACTGGTCCACGTCAGCCAGGTCTTGATTCACGGGATTTCTGTGACTATGCAGAAATTAGCTGCAATAAATGCTGCTACCTTACCTTTCTTTTCTATTCCCATTCTCACTGTCACCGCTTTAATCTCACCAGTAAGTAACATCCCTTTTAAACATTTTTTGTTTTACATCTCTATTAAACATTCCAAATTTAATTTTATTTCAATAAAATTACAAATACACCTTTCAATTTTCCATTTCTAGTTTTTTCATTTCAAATTATTTTATATTTTAAAATAAAAATGTGTATCTTAATGGTGTTGAATAGATAATGTTAGAGTAGAAAATAGGATGTTGGTACATTTTCAAACTTCACTTTATTAACTTGCAAACGAAAGTAAATTAATAAATGTTTGTCTATAACGACATATAAATTTCTTATTGTAATGTATATATTTTATATTTTTTAATTTTATTTAAAAAATAAATAAACTACTAAATATTTAAATTATATAGATACATCTCAGTAACATCAATACGTTATAAATTACTCACATATTTGATAATATTATTTTTAATACATAAAAGACATTATTTCTCATTAATAATAATAACAATAAAGAAGAAAACATGTTTTGCCGATAAAATAAAAACTTAAGAAAACATGTACTTTTTTATATATTAAATGTTACTAAGAAGTACCAAATATTATTAGATAAACTGCATCAAAGTTCAATGTTTGAAATATCATTAATGTTTTTAATAAACACTATTAGCTTGTAATTATTGGAATATAATAAAGAATTATTGAGTGTGATAGATATAATAATATTGTATTATTTATATGTGTAAAATTGTAAATATTTATGTCATGTTGTTAAAGAGACGTGACTTAATTTATTATTGTAAGTGAGAGTGTAATAATACTTAAACTATAACAAACATGCACTTTGAATCATTAAAATTTAAGTTGAATTGAATTATATATATATATATATATATATATATATATATATATATTAAGTTAAAATGTAATTTTAAAAAAAGTACTCAATTGTACTTATAAAAAGAAAGAACTAAAATGATTTTCAGCTAATTCGACATAATTTATGTAATTCTACAAAACTAATCTTCACATAATAATCATTAAATGACCATTTTATTCACTTAGCAAAATTTATTAATTTTGAAAAGTAGAAAAGTTTGTTCGTTGGAAGACCATAAAATTGTTCGGCAATTCTTAAAGATCATTCTCGAAAATATCCAAGAATTTTATTTACTAAACAATTAAAAAGTTGTTAGAGAGACATGAATTAATAGATGGACGAATTTGGACATGCGTTTGATTCGTTTAACAAAGAAAGTACTTTATAAACTTTAACTAATACATTTTTTAAATGTTTTAAAATGTTTATATTTCACTAAACTATTATATTCTATTAATATATTGTTCTTAAATATTATTATAGTGTGAAGAATAATGAATTTAAATGTATTAATATTTTTTTTATGTTATAATGTATGATTTTAAATGATAATTTTTTATAATGAAATCTTATACGATTGTTTATGTAATGATAAAATGTTGAGGTGGAAATATATGATATAAATTATGTATTATGTGGAATAAAATATAAAATTATTTAGAATATACATGAATATATGATGATTATAATATAATATGGTATTTGGTGTATTGTAGACATGTATATAGGAATTATGGATATCTAATTGTTTTTTTTATATTTTATGTTAATATTGATAATTTAATTTTTACTTATAGTATGACTATAGTTTGTATCTACTCATGTCTAAATTATATAAAGATACACATAATAATGATATAAGTATAGTTATATTAAATCGAACATGATATAAATGAATCTAGTATGACTATGTAATTTCAATGTTTCTACTAATAATTGATCAAATGTTGATTGAATAATATTTTATGATATATTTTTATTTATTTACGTATTTTTCTCAACAATATAACTCGGTTAATACATGCTTATAAATATATAATGAACTTGGATTTTTTTTATATCCTTAACTATTTCAATCAACATAACTTGAAATAAAAACTCAACTTGCAAAGTGAATCGCTCTCTTCGATTTTGAAAATTTAACACTCTTGTAATAGCAAAATTAATTTTAATTAATCTTATGTTTTACTGTAAAATAAATTCAAGAAAGTGGAAAAAATAACTGGAAAAATAAGTGTTCAATTTGTGTTTTGTTTTAAACGTAATTAAGAACGAAAAAGACAATACTTCAAAATTGGAAATGAAACGAGTTAGAATTTGAATTAAAAAATAAATAAATTTGATCGTCCAACATTGTTATTGTGATAATGAGTATTGTATTGTCTAGGCCGAATGATCGAAAGTTTGAAAGGCTGACAATGAGACAAAAAATTAAATAAAAATAAATAAATAATCAAATATTGTAGTAAAGTTTATTAAATAGGTTCATTGTGTATTACAAGAAAAACACGAATTATTACAAGTCAACATTATATAGTTTCTATGTAACTTTGACACCATGAAGCGAAAAGTAAAACAAAATTTGTAATAGATGAAATTCAAAACCAAGTTACTTCAGTGACCAAAGCAAGTTTAACCATTACACCAGACAAATTCTTTAGCATTATTATGATTTTTATTATACTTTAATAGTAAGATGCTTCAATTTTACTGTAAAATTGATTAAATTTCACTGTGCAGAATAGATTTTGTTTTAAAACTAAAATGTAAAAAATTTACAATTAAAGGATATATTTTATAAATAGATGGGTATATAAAATTTTCATTCGTTTATTCTCTTTTTTCCACTATATTTAACTTGATTCAAATCACTTAGTTTACATTTAATTTTGTTTGATTGATTGAGTTTCTTTGGCATTAGCTGAGAGGAAGTGGAAAAAAAGAGTGTGAAGGAAAAGAGAAAGATGCATGAGGCTATGATTGGAGGTTGCGGCGTATTCGTGTGTGTATTGGGTTAGCATGTTGAGGAATAAGGAGCTGAGCATGCGTAGTAAGTAGCATGGGACCTCTTTGTTATGAGTAAGCAAGAAGATAAAGTGATTATTAAAGTTTGCATGTCAGTGAAGAGGTAACAAGAAGAACAGGATAAGGATGTTTTTCTGAGGTTTTTGACCATCTTACTGTGTCTTCACCCTCTTACTTGCCACTCACAGCAGCAACCAATAAAGAGCTGTAAGTAATAATCAGTAATAATGCATTGTTATGAGTCAAATGTCACAATGATTATGTCTCATCTTTTTCTTCATAACAAGAGTGGGCTAATTAAAGCAACAGTCAAAGATCACAACTTATGGGACACTTTCTATTTAAGAATTCACGCTTTCGATAAAAAAAACTTCACAATAAATTTCAAGAAAATAAAATATCTTACGTGCTTTATATATCTTACAGGATATTGTTGTTTTTTATGAAAATATTCAAATTTGATTAATAAAATTTTAAAGCAAACAAAGGAAATATATTATGAGATTTCTTTTATTTAGACTACGAAACACCGACATTGTGTCCCTACATCCCCATTTTTTTTATCATATATATAGTTATATTTAATATTAAAAATTAAATTAAATATGTCATTAATTTTACATTTATATTATTGTTATAAATTTATAATTTACTCTAATAAATAGAATACACATGAGAAGATAAAAAAAAAAAATTGAATGCACATAGTAATATATTATTATCATTAAAATATAGTAGTTGTAAATTTACAAATAAATGTCATGCAAAATTATAACTATATTTCTATAAATATATGTTTTAAAAGAAGAAAACAATAATTTGTTATCTCATTATTTTGTTTTAATACATTTTTTAAGTGAAAGACCAAATAAATAATGATATTCAAAATGTTAGAAAAAATTAAAAATACAAAGACGCAAGTTCATATTTTAAAAATTAAGATGCGTATATCTGTATTTCTTTTATTTTTACTATTCATATGTGTATTGATATTACAAACTCTTGTAAAAACACGATATTTTGTTTCATACTAATATTTTTATAGCTTTTGGTTATTGGTAGTTTAATATGTTTTTTTATCACTTTTAGTTATTGGTAGCTTAATATAGTTTAGATTTTTTATTGAATTTTTTTATTCAAATTACACTGATTTTGATATACTAAAAAAATTATAATATATTTTAAATTATTAAATTTAATACATTTAATACATTTTAAAGATGTACTAAAAATTTAAAAAAAATCAAGTTTTATTTTGTCTTCTTTTTATAGGAGAGTATATAATATTTTACTAGTGAGACTTATCATTATAACCAATCAATTGTTTGTTAGTTGACTGGTCAACTTCTATTTTTTTCAAACTTTATTGTAAAAAAATAAATTTATAAAAAATAAAAATCATGATTCAATAAAATTTGCAGACTATAAAATTTTATGGAGAATAGTATTTTCTACACCAATACTTACAAAATTAAATTTTTTATGATAACTATGCAGACTAAATTATTTTGAGTGAATTTTTTGAACAAAAAAATACAGTAATTATTAAAGAAAAAAATTTTATTATTTTTTAATAAATTAAAAATATATTTATTTTAGTACCAACGAAAGAGATGGTCTTTAGTACCAAGGAAAGATTTTTATTTACCAATGACATCAAACTATATTAATTTGTCAAGATAATATTAATTATTTATTTTAACACATTAAATACATTACATTAAAATATCATTTTTATCCATGACGGAAAATAAATGTTTCAACAACTTATATTTTAAATTAATATTAATTATTTATTTGAATGTAGTAAAAACACCACCTTAATAATCAACACATAAAATCCCAACTAACAACGAATAAAAAATAAATAATAAACTTGTATCTATTATTTTTTTCTTTCAAATTCTATTTTTTTAAATTAAAATCCGGTAAGGGTTTATGTTATTATACAACTATATTAAATACACACATTTTCATATTATAAAAATATTAAATAAAAAATAATTAAAAAAACATTAGAAAAATAAGTCAATGATTTAAAACATATGAAGTTAAAATGATTATATATTATCCATGGTCTATCAGAACTTAAATCAACACACCGATAATGATATTTTTTAAAAAAATTGGTTCATATTAATTAAAGGGACTTAAAAAAAAATTAGAAGGGAAAACATTAAAAATAATCGTGAAGGTTAATCAAGAAGTGAAAAGTTAAAATATTTGCCAAAAGTTACACAAAAGAAAGAGAAAAAAATGAATCTTTATATTTCAAAATTTAAAAGTGATATGTCAACTACAAAATGATGGAATAACCTTAATAAAATTATATATATATATATATATAATATGTAAGTCTCGTTCATTATATTAAATTAATTCAACTTAATTTTGAAACATTTTAGAATGATTGTATTTTTAGAATAAATAAAATATTTAATAATAACTCCAAGTATTTTTGGAAAAGAACTTGAAAGAAGATATTATATAATGCTATAGAAGGTTTGTAAATCATGGAGAACACATTCTAAACTATGTAGTCTATGAAGAAATTAAAATAAATAAATGGTTTAAAATATTGAAGAATAATAAATATAAATGCCAGAAAAAATAACAAAAAAATCAAATACAAAGAACAAATAAAGTTAAGGAGAATATAAAGAAATTGGACAAATACAAGGGGTCAAATAAGAATCTCCAAAGGAAATTATAAAAAGTGGTGATAGAAAACACCAACATTGATTTTCTCATTGCCATTTTTTAGTTTGGGCATTACAAAAAGTTAATGAATTATAGTTTTTTATACCCATAATTTATATATAATAATTTTTATTAATAGACAAATTATTTGAGTAATTGTTTTTGCTTATATTTATTTACACGAATATATATTACATTTGTTTCATATCCATTTGTCATTATTTTTCTGAAACGACATAATTTCCCATACATATTTAATTACTCCATATTTATTTATATAACGCCCTCGTCAATCAATAAGGATATATTTTCTATTTCGATGAGAGATAAATCTTCTAACTTTCTTTCTTTAGAAAGGTGTTCACAATATTTTTTTAACTTTTTTTTATGACACATGACTATATTCAATAATTAAATTGATATCAATTGTATCATATTTTTCATCAATCAATTAATAATTTTCCATCATAAAATTTCTTCCATCACTAACCATTTTTAATATTAATGATTTTATATAAACAACATAATTTACAACTTGTAAATTTATTTTATATTAAATTACTTAATAAATTGATTAATATTTTATATGTTATTTATACAACAAAATTTTGCATTTCAAGCTTTGAGGCGGTCAAACAAAAAATTTTATTTATTTTTGTCACTAAATTAAGAAACTTCGTGACTTTCTTGACATGAGAGTAAGCGTTCAAAAAGTTTAAAGATATGAGTCATTGTTTGAAGTACCAGATCAATGACGAGGATGAGATGCAATTTCGTGTCAGTCGATTGAACTCTGCTTGACATGTTAATTATTAATAATTCTTGACAAATATGTAATTAAAGTTGTTTATTATCTCGATTTTTTATTTGTATTACAATAATAAATAAAAGTTTTCCCTAAATGATAAAAGCTAAATGATGCACCCCATCTCTTATCATGGAGGGGGTACGCATTGTTAGAGCAACGTCTCGTGAAGGCTCGGAGAAAGGCAACATGGCTTGAGTTTGTTTACCTTGTATTTCCACTTCCCATTTTGAGATGTGAAAGGTTGCTTACACGAAATAGACAGATAACTTTAGAGTTTGTACAAATTGTTGTTGATAAAATCATAAGTATAAATATATATACTACCATTCTTATTTCCCCAACATTCACATGTCATGTATTTATGATTATAAATAATTATTGTTCGTATATTGCAAAAATCTTTAGTTGACCAGACCACTCGTGACTCATTTGTTCCCTGTGATCGAGATGATGATCATAGGAAGACAAGAGCATCCATGACATGTTTGCGATACTAGTGCTTCTTGCGGGCTCCATGATATTTTGACCCATCACCATTAAGGATTATTGACTTTTGCAATCAACATGCGTTGCACAATATGGGAATATAGCTTGAAGAAAAAATGAATCAAATATGACAATGTCTGCAACAAAAGTTTGTTGAGAACTTAAAATCCCTTGCTCGTTCTCAACAATAAACTCAAGAAACACCTTATACAGTTCTTGAGGTTGTTCGAGTGAACACCAAAGAGAGTTGTGATGTGGTAAATCCCTTTGCAGACTATAATCACACTAATAAACCAATCTAATGTGAGTTATATGTAAAAGATACCCCCACGTCTAATGACAATTAATTGACAAATAGACAGAGGGTTAACCATCTATGATGTCTTTGCATAGTCGACTTGACATGAATAATGTTTAGTGAAAGCTCAAGATATTGGTTCTCGAGTACCTTTACCCAACAAAGAGGTTAAATTGGTCAAGAAGACTTTAGACACGTTTTTAGCTTGACTTGGACATTTGGTCATGCTAGTCTATTGACACGCCTATTACATTATGTTTTTTTTTTTAGTTTTTATTGTTATAATGTTTATTAATGTCGAACTAACATATTTACTTTGTTTAGGATTTTGTCTATCGTGATAAACAGGTTATGAGAGAACTTGTTACCGATGATTATGACATGGTGGAAGTCGAGGATGAGATACATTAGGACAACAAAGTTTTTGGACTCTATACTACCATAGTTCCCATGAGTCATGTAAACCGTGTTACATCGTTTATGTTTTTCATATTATAATAATTACATATAACTTATAATTTATCATGTTAGGTACATGTATACATAGAGTGTGGAGCAAGGCAAGTTGGAAATATATCAATTTGTTGAGTTTGAATCCATGTAGGAATTTGAGAACACAAATGTTCAGATCCAGAGTATTTGCAAACATGCGCGGGTGACTCATAGAGACATATTTACTTGAATCCATACACTAAAAAATTATTTTTCTAAATTGTATTTTTTAAATTATGCTAATTGTGTACCTGATTACTTATCCTTTACTATAGGTTTCACTGACAATTAATTATAATTATACCCAAGGATTACATAATAATGTGATATTGTTTACTTAAGGAAAATATTGTTAGGAAATAAAAAACTTATTATAAGGGCGATTTTAACATTTTTCATTACACATGAAAAATATAAGTGTATTCAGACTCACATGTATGTCCTTCCTATAATTATAATTGCTACTCACACAAATAATTTAAATGGAAGGAGACAAACAATGTCACTGTAATTCATATATCTTTAAGTTAAACAACTTTTAATACATATAATAAATATTTTAAAAGTTACAGATAAATAATTCGTGTCACTCATTTCTCATTTCACTGTAAGAGGCAAGTTGATTCATACGAATCATTTCGACATATATTACAAGTTCACAAACAAAGGTAACACATTTCAACATTTGCTAATGTATTTTACTTTAATAACTATTGCATAATGACGTGAGTCAAATGTTTGAGGTCTTCAATGATCAATCTCCATTGTCTTAGGATGACATCCAACAAATAAGCGAACAACTAACAACATTTCTTGTTCAACATAGATAATATAGTTAGGTTTATTTTCTTACTTAGCTAATTTTTAGGTTATATTTTATTTTTTTTATTGAATTTACTGTTGAAATACGTAGTTTATGTATATGTGAATTGTATTTTTCCATATTTGAAGAATTTATTTAAGTCAAAATCAATTAAATTTAGAAAATAACTTTCATTTATTTCGTTTAACCATATACTAGTGAATGTAAATTTATGTCAAACATCACTAAATTTGACGTAAATTTGAAACATTTTTCTCTTTATGTGAAACCCATTCAAGTGTACGAGTATATGACTCGACATAAATATACACTTTTTTAATACCATATCTCATATAAATTTATATCTCCTATATTCGTGTCAGACGATTACCTATTGTAATTAACTTTAAATAATAAATATTAAAAACATATTATATATTAGGATATAACCTCATTATGCCATAATTATTTTTTAAGACTTAAGAGTATGTTTGATGTTGTGAAAAACATATAAATAAAAATAATAGATAAAATTATACTCGTGTGAAAATATCATAACAATAGATGTTTTGCTTTGTTTTTCTTTGTTTTTCTTGAATTTATTTGAAGATATTTCTATCTATTTTTTTAAAATATATAGAACAAAAAACATATACTGTATTCTTGTTTTCAAAAGACCCTCTAAATTTTATAATAGCCGTGAAGATGAAAAAATCTGGCAAAAACGATGGTACAAGAGTAGTTTCTTTTGGCCCACTAAATTAAGCTTGCCTTCGAAGAGAAGGAAGAGTTTTACTGTGAATCTATTTGTGTTGGAAGCAAAAATTCGGGTGTTTTGTTTTTGTCAAATGTGACAGTGTGAGTGTACTTAGCTTAAAAATACAAAACTATGACGGTGAAAAATATCACAAGTTATTAATGAAAGTAACATGAATATATTTGTAAAGGTTCAATTTATAAGGATTTGATTCATATCACAAAAACATGGGGTTCAATTAGTTGTTGATATGAGGACTTTCTTTTTGTTAATAATTTTTTAGGCTTTGAGTTATTCCAATCCGAGGGAACGTTAAAACCCCACCTCAACAACATTCAACATTTTTCTGTTCATTCACTATTTTATTATTTAGTACTCGTATATTTAATTTAAAATAATCCTCACTTATTTTTTTTTTATCTCTGGTCATACCATAAGTTTTTTAAGCTTTTTTTCCATTGAAGTTAAAATTGATGCTATGCATTATTGACATTTTATTTTCTTCATTTCATTAGCATAACAAATGATGTTGATTTGAAACAGAAAGGCATATTTCATCGTCACACATACATTATTTTTGCACATTAGACATTTACTAGTGGGTTTTGTTAGTTCATTACAAGTTTGACATAAAAAAAAAACTCTAAAAATGTAACTTGAAAAAATAAATGGCCATTCCAATTTTAAAACTACAAACGACCAAAATAAAATTAATCTTTATTTAATTTGAAAAAAACTGTAGAGGAACATTACTGAAAGGACCCCATCGGTTTCGAGATTTACATAATAAAGGGTTGATCTCAAGGTCAGCATCAACGGCAGATCCAGTGACGAAAATAAAAAAAATATTGAAAATTAGAAGGCTAAGAATTTAAATTTTGAAGTGAATGTTGGAAAGTCCAAAATTTTCCAAAAGAAGGTAGGGACAAAAAAAAAAGAGAAAGGAGTAGAGTGGAATTAGGTGAGAGAATGGGAAGTGGAGCAGGCCAAAATTTTGAAATTTGATTTGAAAAGATAACAAACCTTGAGAAGGAAGCTGAAGCAGTAAAAACTGAGAATCCCATATCCCAAAACAATGATTTTGAATGATATCTGTGTTGTGGCGCTTAATTAATTTGAAAGATTATTTCAAGTTTAGGAGAGAAATTGCATGCAAGGACAAATGTCCCCAACCACTGGGCCAGTGTTCCAGTTGTTCACACTACAATTTTCTCATTCCTCTCTCTTTCATACCAATTTTTTTTATTTTTTTTTATTATTTTGAAGTGTCTAAAAGGGACCCTGAAACCTTAATAAAAGCAACTTGTCTTCTTACATTCTATTATCCTCCAACTCACCACAATCCTTTTTTTTTTTTTTCTTTTTCATTTGCTGTGTGGGTCCCACTCTGCACACACAGCTGGGTCATTATTAAATCTTCCTCAACCAGCAACTTCAACTTCCTCGTTCCCCTTCATTACCCTCGTAAATCGTAACGGCTTCATCACTTTTTCACTTTCCTCTCAAACCCCTTTTCCTTCTTCAAACCTTTGCTTTGCCTCACTCTCTCGCTCCCTCCACCCATGGATGACTCTGAGTTCGACGCCGCTTTCGGCTTCCCGTCCGAGTTTCCCTACGAATTTCACTCGCTCGGGGCCGAACCGCTCGACTCCGGTTCGACCGGGACTGAGAGCAGCGACGAGGAGGACTTCTTCGCCGGCTTGACTCGCCGACTCAGTCATGCCTCGCTTCATGAAACGAGAAAGGAGCAACTCCTCACTGTTCCAATCTGTAACGCAAACAAAACTGAGGTACTGATAGCCAAAGCGCGTCGTTTGGTTTTCTTTTGTTCGTTTTTTTTTTTCTCTAGGGTTAACTGACGCCGTTGTGTGGATTTTTGTTGATTCAGAAAACGATGGCTCGTGGTTTGGCTGGGTCGCCTCAGTCCATACTGAGTGGAATCGGAAGTTGGTCGGGTAGAAGCGGCGGGTCCGGCGACGGAAGCCCGAACGGGTCTTCTCGTGTTCCGTCGCCGACGACGACGCCGTTCAAGGCTTCCAACGATGCGTGGGATGTACTGTACGCAGCCGCAGGGCAAGTTGCGCGGTTGAAGATGAACGACGAAGTTTCTTCGAAGATTGAGTTTCTGAACGGGGGAGTTTTTGGTGGTGTTTCTCCACCAGTACTAGCGGGGAATGCGTTTTTCGTGAACCAGGGCGGTCCACAGGTGAGTTATTTTGAAACGTGTTCAAGGTGTTTGTAATAATGCGTAAATGAATTTGCATGTTAGACTCGGGTGTTTATTTTTTTCTTTCTTGTGTAGGCTCGGTACCAGCAGGTTAGACCGGAGCAGATGTTCAAGCAGCAGTGTGGTTCGGTTTGGGGGAGGCAAGAGAAGGTTGGTTGGGTGACTCAGCAGCACCAGCCACAAGTTCAGAATAGAGTGCGTGATTTGCGTGAGTTTGGGTATGACTATGAGGCTATGAACTGCTCACGCGCTTTGCCTCATTCAGCATGGCACCGTCCTGTTCAAATGAAGCACCAGAATCAGCATGTGGCGCATTTCGGATCCGGGTCACGACCCGGTCTGCAAGCTGGATCTGGCGGTGTTAACAAAAGGGGTTGCGCTGGAACAGGGGTTTTCCTGCCTCGTCAATATGTGGCCCCTCCCGCTGAATCTCGCAAGGAAACAAGTAATTTACTGAATCTGTTCTTTCTCCTTGGTTTAGCACTGTTTCTCCTTATTTAGCGGTTACCTGATTGATTTGTCTTGTAAATAGGTTGTGCTGCCCCAGTTTTGGTACCAGCTAAGGTTATTCACGCACTGAACCTCAACACTGATGACCTCAACGCCGCTAACCAACAACGCTTCTCTAGTGCTTTTGGGGTGGATTATGGTAAGTGGGTTTTAAGAAAAGCATTTTGGTATTGTCTTGAGTTCTTAATCGGAGTTTATGGCTAACTTGTTTGGGTTTGTGGTTCTTGTAGATGCTTTGTTAGCAAGGAGAAATGCTCTTCTCCTGCAGCAGAAGTTAAACATGCGGCGAGAGGAGGCAGCAAACCACGAACTTCGCTTGCCTCAGGAATGGACGTACTGACTCCTTTGATGATAGTTCAAACAAAGATTCAATTTCTATAAGTTAAATTCGGTGGTGAAAGCAAGCTAGTGAGAAATAGTAGGGAAGTTGTTTTTTAGTTTTAAATTTTATGATATAAATATGAGATTCAAGAATGTGTTTGGGTAGTTTAGTGGCAATAAACATCCGGTTTTTGTGAGAGATGCAGCTTTTGGGATCTGTTAGCCGAAGAAACAGTGAAAGATAGGAGTTTAGGGGAAGGGATTTATCTTTGATTAAGAATATATTTATTATTTTGTAATAAACGGTGGAAGAAGGGTAAAAAAGAGCTTGCTTTGTTAGAAGCGGGTTCAAGTCTAGCTGGCAGAAAAGTGTTGGAAGATTGCCCATAACTCTCTGTAAAAGCTCTTACTCCTTATAGAATAGTATGTAATAAGTTATACTATATCTAGTAAAGGCAACTGTTTGTGTAATTCCAATATCCTCCATATCTCTATTCTCCTTCTGTTGAGGGATCGCATTTTAAGCTTTTCTTTATTTTCCTCTGGAATTTCTGCTGCCAATGCCCATGAGTAAGTACATGAATATGTTTGACTGATATCAATTTTTGAGTTATTTTCTTTCTGAAGTAAAATTATGAAAAACAAATAAATAAATTAAGAATGCAAAACTAAAGAACTAGTTAAAGATACTGTGGGACATGTTGGAGTTGAGATACTCTTAAGATATTTTTCCCTGGAATGTGAATTTGAAAGGTCATTATCAAGTAAATGGAGGGAAGGGCAGAAAGAAAGTAAGAAAAGATGAAAGTGTAAGCATTGGGACAGGAGTTGCTGGTTTAAGATGGGAGTGTACCTCTGATGGGTCCCTCTCTGGATCCAGTGATAGGGCCCTCTCCTCTCAGTTACTACCTCTTCATATGCAATCCCGCCCTTTTTATTTTTTATTTTTTATTATTTTTATCCAAAAACCGATCTGAAGAGTTGTCATTTTGAAATTCGTGATTGCATTTGGGACATTTCTCTTCTGATTTTGACCTGGTCAAACTTCGCATTATTATATTCCTCTCCTTTTAATATTTTATACTGGTTATCTATTAATTACCTCTATTTTTTATTATGTTAATTTATGTTTTTAAATATAAGGATTTAAAATGCTGATACTTGCTTTTCTATCTATCATACTTGGGCGATTAGTGTTTATTTTATCGTTATTAAACCAGATCCATTAATTATAACTATTATCACTGCTTTTAATGTATGGTTATTTTAACACTTTTTCCACATCATTATCGTATAAGCACTATTGTTGCTTGATGGAATATCAAAATACAGAAAAGGGAATCTTGATTTTCATAGACCACTACCCTCCTTTACGTGATTCTCTTAAGAACAGATACATCAAGATATTTTAAAAAACTGCATTTCAATCTAACGTACACGATTTATTTAGGAATATAAACAATTTTAACGTCTGAAAAACTTACGATGAAGATGAAAATTTTAAAATTATTTTGATAATTAATAAAACGCGTGAACAAATCATTTATAGTGGTGAAACCCATCCCAAGAAAACGAAACCACAAAATCATATATAATAATAGATAAGTGCTTTTGTTTTAATAAATAAGCGTGAAATGATGATTATATTCATTTACGATGCATAAATTTACAGCTGATAAAAGTGAGCTCATAAATGTGTTTATTTTTTTGAATAAAAGAAACAATCAATGAATAGCAGTTAAGGACTTATGGACTGCACGTTAGCATTTAGAAGACACATCAGCTTAATAAATTATGCAGTTAACAAGTTGTTGTACTTGCTTGTTTAAGAATCTAAAGAAGCCTTCAACAAATAGTTATTTTTTCCACCATAATTTTCTCTACATGTCTCCTTCGGTGCAGAAAGAAAACACTATATTTTGTTTTTGTTATTTTCTTACTGCAAGTGCCCCTTTGAAATTTCATGTATTAACATGATTATTTTACGGTCCAACTTACGATAAGAAACTTGAAACAGAGATAGAAAAACAAACAATTTTTTGGGATGGGAAAATAAGTTGTGAACCTTAATCAATAAAATAAGCAATAACATAATCCAGTTGAGGAAAAAAAGGTGGTAACTGTAATTAAAATGAAGAAGGTGGGTGATATGACCCTAGGTAAAAAACTGTGTAAGATTTGTTTATATTAATCAAAGTGGTTGAGTGGTGGTGAGGTAGTGGAATACAGCTATAAAGTGTGTCACAGAGAATACTAACATGGCAGATGAGATGGGTGTTTGATTAGGGATGATTCTCAGGCTGAGACTGAAGCTGAAACTTTGTGTGCATGTGGGGTAACGCTAGGGTTCATCTTCACTCATTTGGTTTTTGCAACTTATGCAAGCAAACACATAAAATAAAACAACCCTCTATGTTTGTATGTAGTCTATGTCACGTGTGGCTAGCTAGCTAGCTAGCTAGACGAAACAATATAATCAACACCCAAAATCATTCTTTTTACTTACTTGGCCACTAAGTATGAGTTCATGTTTCACCTGGCAGAAGTGAATGTGTTTTTACTGAGTTAATAATGGTTTGGGAAGCAAAATAGGTGGTTTTGGTGCATCATGGGTGGCTCATATTGAAAAGGGTATAAGCATAGCTGTCTTTTCAGGGATCCAAGATGGAACTGAGTGAGTTGGTGACAGTTCATAGCTTAGTTTTACTTGTACCATGTTTTGCTTAATTGACGGTCTAAGTCCTTGTCTTTTACTAGATGAAAGGGGTATTGGAGAAAGATAGGTAGGATTGTGAAGTGGTTACTAGAAATGGTGCAAGTAAAAGGCACAGATTGAGGTCGGTGGCGGTTGTTGCGCCTCATTAATTGATTTCTTTTCTTTGGTTACTTACTCACTTCTTAATCAAGCCCAATAAGGATGTTAGATTTGTCCCTATGGAGCAACAAAACAAACACCCCAACTTCCTGTCTCCATTGAAATTCAATTATTGCCATTTAAGCCTGTTGTTAAAGAATTATCTACTATGCTATGCTGTGAGTTAATTAATGGAATCATGTGTCTTGTGTTGCTTATCTTTTTCAACAAATTTATTACTTGTCCTTTATCTGTGAGATGGATTTGCACCTTGCACGCCCATAGGGGTGGTTTTGATTTGATTTGGTTTTGTTGGTGGTGGAACTGGCCCTTCTCTCTTTAAAGAGGGAAAGATAAATATTGATGAAAGGTTATGTGCGTATTGATTCACTGTTATGGACTTGTCTTTGCCACCAAGATACCAAGCAAAGCCTGCAAAATAATTTAAAGTAACGTGCAAGAGGAGATGGGTTGTCAACACGTGGAGGGTCATCGAGATGCCATTAGGAGTGCCTGTGATAATATCATCTTTGATGTGATCATTCTTTTGCCCTTTTTTTTTTTCCTTTTTTTTTTCTTCTGGCTTTTGACGAATGGGTTCCCTTCAGCCTTGCTTGATTTCTGGCCCATATCTAGCCGTAAATCACGTTTCTTATGGGTCCCTGATACATCCATTTTTAACACTTATCCTCATTCCATCTGCAACCATTATAACTTACACTTCCCTTTTGTTGTTAAAACATACACCCAAATCTTACTAATATCTAATTATTATAATGTAATGTCAATGCTTAATGCTTGTGGATTGTTGCGAAATTGTTGGATTGGAAGAAACCCTCATAGGCTAAAGTACATAGGAAAATGAATTATGGATTTGAATATTGAGTTGATTCATGTGTAGAGATGGTAAAAGTAGTGGATGTTGAGCGTTTGAGTAACAATACTAAGTGAGTGTACGGAGTTTGATGAAGCCAGGTACAGAGTTGGCGTCAATCATATCCTATCCTTCAAGGCCCACACCGCGCACATTCTTCTTCACTGATTCATTTTGTATAATACAAAAATAATAACATGGTTTATCATTAATAATGCACGCTTCATTCTCATCTCTCAATGGCGTGAACATAAGTCAATCATTTGCAGCAACCAATCTGTTTAGAAGAGTGAGAAACTTTTCTCACTGTGACCAGGTTTTCATTGCAACCCTTTTCTTAGTTATTTTATTAAAGCATTTCGTTTCTAAAGCTTTGTCAAAGATGTAGATATGCAGATTATAGAGTCAACTATACTTACTTTCGAATTATAACCAAAGGAATCATCAACATGGATGGATTTTGTTTTTGTTATATCTATGGACTTTTTTTTTTTCCGTTTAATAGCGGTTTTAATCTTTTAAAATAATTTTAATATTGGTTAATACTGTAGTGACTTATCTTTTCAATAATATTAGTTATTTTTAATAATAAATAATTTGCATCGATATCATATTAAAAACATTAAAAAGTGTTATTTTTCAGTTTTTAGTATCTAAAATAGATTAAAATTAAAGAACCAAAACTGAATTTACTTAGTATTTTAAGCATTAAAAAATTTATTACCTTTATCAGGAATTGCTTTATAAGAGTGGTATTTTGATTATTAATAAGTTCATTTTAAAAACTACCACAACTTTTATGAACGGTCAATATAAACTTTTTGACGTAGTTAATCAATTAAAAACTTATTATATATAGTTTTTAAAATAATTATCATAAATAGATAACCATATGTGTGTAAACATTATTATTATTATTATTATATAAATACTTTGTCACTGCGGAGGACACAAAATGTCAACGATAGAGTTGAGTCCCAATCATAAAGAACTTTTGACCTTAAATAATAATATAAGCAAACTTGGCATTGATTGCATGCTTAACTTAAAGATTCCACAAAAAAATTGCTTAATAAAGACTTACAATTTAATCCAACTTCATGCTACTTGTCACACAAATATAATGGATAAAGCAGCTGCTTAATACAAGAAAAATTCATTTGGTAAATGCATTTTGTATCCAGAAAAACTGACTTGCAATTCTCTTGACAAAACTTGGCTTACGAACAAAACTAGATGTGGTGCTTCTTACTTTTCTTCTTTCTTGTAGCAAAGCTGCTTGGTCCAATTTCTATTGACATTCTTTTTGTCCTGCAGAAAAAGAAAATTCAATGGATATTTGTGTCAGTATATAAAGCCAGACGCTACTGTTAAACATTCGGAAACTATATCATTTCCATAATTTCATACTGAAGAAAATACCTTGATGACAACTCTTCTGTCTCCTTGCAATCCTCAGCAGCAGTACCATCTGTGAGAAAAACATCCTCCGGTCAATTATATCTTATCAGACACAGGAAAATAAGGAACATGAGAGATCAAAACTCTCCCTTCTACTTGCAATAAGAAACAACTAACACCATGAGTATGTACTCATGTCCAATGGTGTCAAACTCTGACAATCATAGATAGTTAAAGGATCAAAAGGGGTATAAAAGATAGTAACTCATGATAGATAAAAAATCAACAAGATCCTAAAATCCTTCCTAAAATGCAAAATTATATTATATAAAAGATTATACAAAAAAAATATATATAGATAAGGAAAACTAATAACTCATAATTGTCATAAACAACTAAAAACAGAAAATAGAGTACTGCTTTGTGTACTCCCATTTTAAAATTATATGGGGGTGCAAAGGTGAGTTCTGTAGTTTTACAAAAAGAAATACCCCAGAAAATAATAGGCCAAACACACTAAGAACAGAGGGTTATAAGCTCAAACAGGTCAACACACTCCCACGTTGTCTCCTCAGGTGACCCATGCTGCCATTGTACCAAACCTGTGGGATTAGGTCCCCTTGTTCTGCTATTATGTAAGTAACCAAAATCTGATTAGGAACATAATTAAAAACTTGTTCCCTTCCCGAAGCTCTGTCCGTAAGGTAGCCTCCGCTGGATTATCTCCCACTGCTAACTTCAACTGTGAAACATGGAAAACTGGATATATACGGCCCTCCCTCCTCTGGTAACTGCAATTGAAATTTGAAAAGCCCATAGCAACGAGCAGATAACTTTGGATGCAGCCTAGTTGGCATAGAAACTTGCCTATGAGGACGAAATTTCAAATACACCCAATGTTCTACTTTTATTTTTGATGGCTTCCTATGGCAATAGAAAGTCCGACCATTTGGGTCTAAGCTTTCTCCAAATGAAACTTCAACTGCCTTAGAGCTTCATCCCTTGTCATTAGATCTTGTGAAACAGCCGCCACATATGTTTGTCTTGAAAAAATTTGGCTAGGGACAGAGGAACTTGACCATATACTATTTCAAAAGAAGTACATTGAGTTGCACCTAGAAAACTGGTATTATGCCAATATTCCACCCATGGAATGAAATCTTCCAAAGATTTGGGCTGTTCAGAACTAAAACACCACAAGTAGGTTTCCAAAGTCTTGTTAAACACCTAACTCTGGCCATCCAATTCACAATGATAAACCGTACACAGCCTGAGTGTTGTCCTTTGCAGTCTGAACAACTCCTTCCAAAAATGGCTCAAGGTTGGGTCCCTGCCACTCACAATGGAAGTAGGAATTCCATGCAACCTGACTACTTTGACAAAAACCTCTGTCAGATCTTGCTGAATATGGATTTTATGAGAATAAAAAGGCCATACTTGCTATGTCTGTCCACAACCGCCAGAATTGCATCAACACCTTTAGATCTAGGAAGACTTGCAATGAAATCCATGCTGATGTCTCTCCATGAGGCACTGGGAGTGAGAAGTGGTTGAATGTGGCCTGTGAAGATACTTGGTATTTACTTCGTTGGCAAATAGGACAGGCTGCGACATAATCCGCTATTGTTCTTTTCCTATCAATCCAGTACAAAAGATTGAGTTAACTTGGGATGTGTGAAAAATCCCTGAGTGCCCTCGCACAGAAGTATGATACTTATAAAGCACTGCTTTAAAAGCAGTTTAGGAACCCTATTGGAAAAGGCTGCTAAGACCAGTCTACCCTTGTAATATAATCTACCATGTTCCAAGGTCGTGGCCATGAGAATTTGGGTCCTTCTGTAAATCTTCCAGAATTTTGCGTAAGACTGGATCTTCTCGTACCTCCTCATCAATCAAATTCACATCTTGCCAAAATGGTTCGACGACACTTGCAATTCCTGCTCCCCATATTTTCTGGATAAAGCATCTGCCACTTCCCCTAGTTTATATACAATACCAAAATCATACCCCCCAGCAAATTAGCCAACCAATTTTGTTGGTTCTAAGCAGAAATCCCTTGCTCCAGCAATATCTCAAGCTTTTCTGGTCAGTGTACACTGTGATTTTCCCCCCTAAAAAGATAAGACTGCCAAAATGTTGAATAACTAGCACCAAAGCCATCACACTCAATACAAAACTGTTGAACAGACCTTGCTAAAATCGGAGTTGTAATTACAGCAACTTGCAATTGTTCAGATGCTGCAGTACTATCTTGAGACAATTGGAAATTCCCTTTCTTTAGCAAATCTGTGAAAAGTCTTGCTATTTCTTCACAATTGCTAATGAACCTCCAATAGTAACCTGTGAGTCCCAAAAATCCTCTTGACTTTAGACCATTGTAGAATTGCTTTTATTTCAGTGGATCCATGGCTAACCCGTGCACAGAAATCACATGCCCCAAGTATCTAACCTCTGTCTGAGCAAACTCACTTCTTCAAATTTGCACAGAATCTGTGTTGTTGTAATGTACTAAGAACCTGTCTCAAATGCACCAACTGCTCTTTCGATGATTAACTATAGATTAGTATATCATAAGAACAAACTAAGACAAACCTTCTAAGGTAGGGCTATAAGGTTAGATTTATAGCACATTGGAATGTAGTTGGAGCATAGGTCAGCCCAATAGGCATGACTAGAGAGATTCATAATGTCTTCGATGAGTTCAAAACACAGCCTCAGGAATGTCAGGCTTGTGCATATGAATCTGATGATATCCAGCTTTTAAATTCAACATAAAAAAATTGGTGATCCCCGGTAACTTATCTAGCAACTCCTCAATGACTGGAATTGGGAATTTGTTAGCTAAAGTGGCCTTATTTAAAGCCCAGTAATCTACACAAAACCTCCAACTTCCATTGTTTTTCTTCACTGACAAGACAGGACTAGATTAAGGACTGGTGCTGGGTCTAATAATTCATGAAATCAGCATATCTCTGTCACTTCGTGGACAACTGGGTTCCTCATGGAGCTGTTTTCCTCAGTTTCTATCCCCCATAATATTCATACTTCCTCTATCTCTGTCACTTTTATCAGAGCTTGCAGAGTAATCAATGTTTTTGACAACTGGGGATCACCTCTAATTTCCACAACCTGATCTTGTTCAACAAATTTCATTGTCGAAGTCCTGTCCTACAATTTACTTTTGCATCTCCTAGAGTGGCCAACCATGACACACGCAAAATTAAATCACTCCCAATTCAAATATGAAAAACTCCCCAATATGAGCACACTCACTGAACTAAACCTTAATATTTTACAGAGTCCTTGTGTTTGTTTTCTAAGGCTTATCTCCTGATTTTAATCTGTATGGTGGAGTTGTTCCACCTGTAAACCCAAACTGTACACCAACTTAGAAGGAAAAAGGTGTGGTATCTATAAAAACCAAAACAGGTTGCTTTGCTACCACAAATTTTAAATCCGGCAAGTCAAACCAATAGTTAGGATTTTCAGGATCAAGAAAAGACAAACTGCAGAAAAAGGTTGACTCTTGAATTTATTCCTGAACCAAAAGAAGCAAAACAGATTACACAAGGAAATTGTATCCTTTCACTCTACCTGGATAACCCAGACACCGCAAACTAATATTCCAAGATGATCCCACTAAAAAAAAGGTGAACAACTGTCACTCAACCTATACAAACAAAGCTTAATTCCTACTTTTAAACTGCTTCCTATAATAACCTCGTCAAACCTTCTCCTCAACTGGAAATTGTCTTGTCTAAGAACACATCTATTGACTATAGCAACCGAAGCATTGACAGAGGACAAGAGCATCTTCATTTGTCTAGGTAAAGTGGATCAACGATTCCAACAATCTTGCACTAGAACTTACTCCACAAGCAATCCACACAGCATGCAATGCTTGTGCAAGTTAATACGTGAATCCCACCCCCTCCTCAAGACTGGTAGCATCGAAAGAATCAGTGAGTTTTCTCACAATTTTGACAACACTATTCATGTCATTTTTTAAGCAGTATCTTCAATGTCACAAGTCAAGTTATAAATCAGCTAAGTGCTTGTTTCAGAAACACTCAGACTCAATAACTCATGACACACATTACAATATAAAATCTATGATCAGGATTAATATGGGCACACATCCCAATTAAGTTCAACCGATCAAAATTAACTCAATCAAAAATCAATTCTCCCAACTTTGAGACAAACAAAATCTATGTTATTGATTGTCTAAGTTAATTTGATATTAAATTAAATCTCATTTGTGATGAGAGCATGAGGGGTATACATACCAATTACATTCCCATCTTCAATTTCCTGCACTGACTCTGACTCAGACTCAGACTCGGAACCCCATCGATCTCCTCCATCATCATGGTCCCACCGATCACCAACAGGAGGACTCCAGAAGTATTCCTCATCCGAAGACTTCCTAACTTCTGAACTAATCTCTTCAATTGTCGTGTCCTTATTCTTTTTTTTCTTCTTTATTCTATCCTTTTCTCCAGCATTTTCACCTTTTGACTCCAGTAAGTTTTCCTCATCAATTCCTTTGTTGTTATTCTTCTTCTTCTTCTTCTTTTTCTTTATATCCTTTCTTCCACCATCAGCACTCTTTGACTCCTGAACTCTCTCTTCAACTTCCACTCCTTGGCACGACAACTTCTCTTCTTCCTGTCGCTCTGTTTATAATAAAAGCCAAAATGTATCAGTAAATAAAGCTCCCCATAGCCATACTCAATCACAGATCACATAATCTGAAAACACTAGCAGGAAGACTTGGTCTCGCTTCATTATTGAAGCACTGGCGTCACTCCAAATCCAATATTGAGCGAATAAAAGACATTACATCACTGACCTAATTTATTGAGAAATCTTTTCCCACTCATATGCTTCCAGATATGTTCCTCCGACTTATTCACGTTGTCCCCAGTCAGCTTACATATCAACTTTGAACTGAAAAAGAAGACCAAAAATAACCATGTTAGTAAAATACTTGACACACACAGAAAATGGGGACAACAAAATATCCCTTGAAATTTGACTCATTTTCATGTCCAGATTGTGTTGCTACTTGATACAAACAGGCTCCACACAAATTCAGTAAAAAATCCACATTTTTTTAAACAACATTTGATTACCGGCAGGTTTCGAGATTATTCTGCTTAACCTAATCGAAGAACGTAACATTGGTATGATAGACACACATGAAGTCATGGAGGAAGAGAGGAACAAAAATCAGAAAAAGAAAACATTGGAAAGAAAAGGAGAAAGGAAAGTGTAGATTACCGGCAGAGAGGGTCTTGCTTGAAGATGTTGAGAGGGGGTTTGCGATTGGACAAGGCGAAATCGATGAGACCCAAACGACATTTTTTGCTGTGAGAGTAGGACGCTATGTCCTTAGAAAGGACCTCGTGCCCAGTTTCTACGCACTTGAAACGGCCGTTTCCCAATTCTGTGAAAGTGGGCGAACCAAGCAAGTTGGTCCCTTCCTTCTTTCCACTGTCTTCGCTCGTTGCCATTGCCTCACTCTTTGCTGAGATAAACGAAGAACTCCTCTCCTTCGAGCTCAAAAAATACAAGACCTAATTGCACTTTAATTTTTTTTTTTTTAGTTTCTTATTAGTAGGAAACTTTCAATCTTTTCATAACTTAAAAATATAATAAAATTATTATTATTAAATATTAAAAATGATGGTTATAATCATTCTCTAATTGATTAAAAATGAGTAACATAAATCCCTGTCATTATCAATGACGACGGGGAAACACATGGCCATAATTTTTCTATTTATGATAATAAAAAATTAAAATTTAATTATTATAATAAAATTAATTACAAAAATTATTTTACAATTTTCATTTAAATTATATAAGTAGAAAATAATATAACTCTTTTTATTAAATTTTATAATGTTATAATTATATTGTAAATTTCTATCAAAATAAAAAAGGGAAATTTTAATAAAATGTTTATATGAAAAGAATTATAGAATATTTTAATATTTATTTGAAAATTATGATTTTGGTTATACAATAAAAACAGTTATAGAATAAGTATTGTATTGGGCTCATGGAATAAGGTTGACCATATCAATTGTGCACATCTGTAGCTGATCAATTTTTGGATGTCAAAAAGAGATTTCGGCCTACTTTGCAGACCAGCCCAATCCAGCTAGCCCAGAATTCCTGCACCCAATCAATTTTCGAAATTTAAAATTGTTTCTTTCTGGAATTAAATTTTTGAAATTAAAAAATATATTTGGAAAAAGAAAATTGAAAATAATTTTTTGTGTTCCATAAATAATATTCCCGAATAAAATTTGAAAATTAGAATCCATTCTAAAAAACAATTTCAAAATACAAAAAATATATTTAGAAAAATAGTTTTGAAAAAAAATATTCAAAAATTACAGAAAAGAAATTTCAAAAGGATCCTGGAATTCAAAAAACTGTAGAAATCTTGGAAATATATTCTAAGAAAAAGTTTTTATGTAATGTTTAATTCCTGAATTTTTTTAATTTCACAAATTTCCCCTTAATCTTTTTTCATAAAATTTGTTTCTCATTATTTTAGCTGTGTGACATTGATTTATGCATTCCACGACAAAAGTGTAAAATTTATCACATCATTCTTTAAAAAGTATTACTTTTAAATAAATTCAGGAAATACTATAATCCATAAATCATATTATGCTAAAATTAAAAAGTAAACAATAATATAAACATATTTTTAGAAACTAAACTTTAACATAATGTTAGCACACTTATTTTTTAATTAAAATTTACAAAACCAGGATAGACATTTATTAAACAAGACAAGAGATTTACAAAATTTCATAGAATTCAACTGAAAAAGATGTGTTAAAAGATGGTGTTGGTAATAATTTTAGTTGCATTATAAAATTATAATTTAAAATAATAATATTTAATTCTATTTTTTATACAATCACATTACAATCCTTAACACTATTATTTTAATTATTTTTTTATATTATTATAAATTTACTTTTCATTATTTATATTAATTATATCTAAATCAATCACATAAAAAATTATATACCACTCTCTTAGTTTTCAGAATATCATTTATCTATAATTTATAATTAAATAGAATTAGAAAAATCTTAACAGTATATTTTAAATTGTTTTGGAATTCAGAAAATTGATTTTTAACAGAAAGATGTAGAAGGTTACAGAAAAGCACGTGTCTCATCCATCGCCATCTGAATAGAAGATTCTGGAAAAATCATGGCAGTTCTCTTGAAACTTATATACAGCTCTCGCATTTTTCTCTCAGCATCAGAAACAGTTCATTTGAAGAAAATATCCTCTCAGCAAAAAAGTTTTCATCAAAACCAGAAGAGATCAAGATAACGACAACGATGTCTCTCATCCCTAGCTTCTTCGGTGGTAAACGAAGCAACGTCTTCGACCCTTTCTCTCTCGATATATGGGACCCTTTTGAGGGATTTCCTTTCTCAGCTACTCTGGCCAACGTCACTTCCTCTGGTGGTGAAAGCAGTGCCATAGCCAACACTCGGGTGGACTGGAAGGAGACGCCGCAGGCTCACGTGTTCAGCGTGGACCTTCCCGGGTTGAAGAAGGAGGAAGTGAAGGTGGAAGTGGAAGATGGGAAGGTGCTGCAGATTAGCGGAGAGAGAAGCAGAGAGAAGGAAGAGAAAGATGATAGATGGCACCGTGTTGAACGATGCCCTGGGAAGTTCATGAGGAGGTTCAGGCTTCCTGAAAATGCTAAAATTGATCAGGTAAAAGCAGGTATGGAAAATGGGGTGCTTACTGTTACTGTGCCTAAAGAGGAAGAGAAGAAGCCTGAGGTCAAGTCAGTGCAAATTTCTGGTTAGGTCTTTTGGTTCAGCTCTCAACCATTTCCATGTTCCAAACAAGTGTGTTCTGTTGTTTCGTGTGTTTGTATGTTGTTTGTTTATACATGTTATGTAATGCGGTGATGTGTAGTTTGAGTACACATGATGCTTGTAATTAATTTGAAAAACTTTGTAGAATGCATGGATAAACAGTTATTATCTTAATAAACAAAAAGTTCATATTTTCCTTGTTACTCAACCATGACCCTTGTTCAGTTTTTTCTTGTTCTGCTTTTTCGATGCTTGTAAAATTGGATATGGTGCTTGAAGCTTCTGATGGAAGCTGATATATAATTAATATTTAATTGATATAAGATTGTTCTGAACCTCCTGTTTACTAATTTACCATTTTTATTTTTATTATAAATTTATGTATATTTGTATTCTTTAAGTATTATTATAAGTTTAAAGGTAGTATTTTAATTTATTATAATTCATAAATTTTAAATATATTGTTACAAACTTATAGTGTGATATTCTAATTTATATAATATTCTATTTATTATAAATTTATGTATATTTATATTTTTTTAAATATATTATTACTTAAATATTATTATAAGTTTATATTATAATATTTTTAATTTCTTATAAATTTTATGTATATTTTTATTTTTAAACATATTATTACAAATTGTAATATTTTAATTTATATAGAAATCTAATTTCTTATCAATTTATATATTTATTTTTTAAAATATATTATTACATTTTATACTGTAATATTTTAATTTATTATAAACATTAAAATTCAATTATTAAATATTTTATTAGATCGTTTGAGGAAGAATACTTTTTTTTATATATATATATATATATATATATATATATAAAATATATGTATAGATAAAAGAAAAGGAATCAGTTTAATTTTAAAAAAATCAAATAAAATACATGTATTTCATAGAATTCAACTGAAAAAAATGTGTTAAAAGATGATGTTGATAATAATTTTAGTTGCATTACAATTTATAGTTAATAAATTCAAATACATGTATAATCAGTTTATACCTGTAAATTGTCTCAAAATAAAAAATATTAAAGTTATAACATCATTATCACTAAATATTAAAGTTATAACATCATTATCACTAAGAAAATTATGAAAAAATTATGAAATAGAAATAATGAAATAGACCAATTAAATATAAACTAAAATATCATTTTAAAAATTAAAAAAAATTAGTTTTTAAATTTTTTTTTTTTTAAAAAAAGTTGATTTCTAAATTATTTTTAAATTAGTATTTAGTTTTTATTATTGTTAAATAATTTTTAAATTGATATCTAATTAGATACTAAGATTTTAACTATCAGTTTTTAAATTTGATAAAAAAATTTTGATTACTAATTAAATACAATAAAAAAAATTTGATTACTAATTAAATATCAATAGAAACTAATTTTTTTTAATTTCTAAGAAACCAATTTTTTTTTTAATATCTAAAATTTAACAACTACTTATTTTGAAGATATCATAACTTAAATTTATTTATTTATTTTGACGTTTAGTTTGACGAAAAAATTGTCTCTGTGGTTATTGAGTTTACTTACGATAAGAAATTCTCTTCTAAATTATTTTTAAAATTTTATTTAATTATAAAAGAAACAGTCACTAAGCTATAAAAGTTATAACAACATCTTTTATTAACGATAGTTTTAAAATCGTTTTTAGAAATCCTTTCTAACCATTATTAAAAACGCTTTGCTAGCAAGGAGAAAAAGATCTAAGAGTATTTTGTCTGATTACAATGAAAAAAATAATAACACGAAATTATGCTAATAACTGTACATTTTTACGTCGTTTTTTTTTCCAATTACGTGGAAGTCAAGAGCCTTAGACCTACATCTACAGTTAGCAATATCTTACAGTGTCAAATTCCAAGAGCCTTCGGTTGTCTTGTCTACAATTAATCAGACATCAATCTAAGCTCTACCAGCTTTTGTCCAATTACGATGAGGCAATAAAGAATGTCCCTAAACGAGACAAAACAAAGAAATCAAACATAAACTATGTGATTATCAATGCACTCATTTTCAATTAATTCCATCTATCCACGGTTGTTGACATACAAACAAAGCAGTGGGGCCAAATGTTCATCCATAGTTGTTATAAATTATTTTTAATCAAGGCTTAAGATTTGATTTTCAAATTAAACAGAAATGAAACTAATGTACTATACTCCCAAATTGATCAGAAACTGATATACTCCTTAGTTATATAAAAAAAAACATTTTTAGTAAGAGCATCAATAAAGTGTATTATGCAGGGAATAATGAAATTTCACATTAAACTAGTTAATGAAAACAAGTTGCGGAAGCTATATTAATGAACACAAACACTTACAACATTTCAGTAGTATCTGAAACTCCTTAAACTCAATTCAAGCACATACATTTATTCATACCGGGACACACATAAAAGAAAAAGACAAACAAAAAAGACACAACACACCATCGTTTGATTCCAAGCACATAGGTAAATAGGTTCCACATGGACGTGTAATATTTGGGAGCCTATCCAGTGATCTGAACGGGTTTCACATCGGGCTTCTTGACCTCCTCCTTGGGAACAGTGACAGTCAGCACTCCGTTCTCCATAGCAGCCTTTACCTCATTGACTTTGGCGTTCTCCGGCAGCCGGAAGCGGCGGAGGAAGCTGCCGCTGCTACGTTCCACGCGGTGCCACTTCTCGTTCTTGTCCTCCTTCTCCTTCGTCCTCTGTCCGCTTATCTGAAGCACCCTTCCCTCCTCGATCTCCACCTTCACCTCTTCCTTCTTCAGCCCCGGAAGATCCGCTTTGAACACGTGCGCCTCCGGCGTCTCCTTCCAGTCGATGCGCGTGTTGGCGATCGCCGCCGTCTCGTTAGAGACCTCGGAGCGCGGAAAGGAAAGGGCAGTTTCGAAAGGGTCCCACACTTCAAGGGAGAAGGGGTCGAAGACGTTGGTCCTTCGCCCTGTGCCGAAGAAACTTGGAATGAGCGACATTGTTTGCGAGAGTTGTTGATGGATAGATTTAGTCTTGGTGATTGTTTGTGGATGAGATTTTGCTGAGTGATGAGAAAGTGGAGAAGAATAAGCTTATTTATATGCAGTGAGGAGGATGTTCGCGAGGTTTCATGATGGATCAAATGTTTGCAGAAAAGAGAAGAAGTGTTGAGAGGGTTCTGAAGAATGTATGTAACTTCTGATGAATCATGGAAGGAGATGCCAGCGTGGACATAGAAGAAGCATGAAGATGTTTCGGGAACGAACAAAAGCGTATTTTAACATATGACTGCCACGTGTACGGCTGCATTCATCCTTCAACTGCTTATCATTCCACAGCATACAGCATATATGATTCGATCTCTATAGTATATTTTTTAATTGATTTTTTTTATATTTTAATACAATATATTTATTTTTTTAATAAATTAAATATATTTTTTTTAAAATATTTTTTTTCAAAAATATAATTTTTCATTAATTATTTATAAAAATAATAAAATTATATATATATATATCTATATATATATATATATATATTTCTATTCTATTCGTATTCCTGTAACTATTAATAATGAAATTATTTTATAACCATTTTGTAACTGTCATTTATAGTATACACAATTTATTATAAATTTTAATTTATTATTTTACCATTTATATTTTAGTAATTATTTTTTAAAATTAACTAAGTAATTATAATAAAAAATTATGTATCTAAAATTATAAAAATTATTTAGTTTACAACCAATTTTTATGAATATTTTTTATTTAATAATTATTAAAATAATTAATTTTAATTTTTTATTTAATAAAAATTGAATATACATACAGTAGAATATTATTTATTCATAAAATAATAATACAATAAAAATGTGAATACAAATGAGTAGAAGTATATGTGTGTTTTCTAGTTTGGTATAAAAATAATATTTTTGTATTGATGAATTAAAGTTTTAAATATCTTTAAATGATTAATAATTAAATATTATAAATTAATAACTTAAGATCAAGATTATAAAAGAATACATAGTCATGTCTAGTTATTGTTTTTTAAAACATCAACTAATTAAATGAAAATACCAAGATGATTAATTTCAAAAATATTTTATCAACAATTTTTATTGATAATAATTAAGTTAGTCAATCATTTTTTAATAGGAGTAAATAAATTGAAAAGATGTTGTAAGCAGGACGGAGAGCATATATAAAATTTACAAAAATTAAAGATTAAATTCTAATCTTGATCCTTTAAATTCTTTATCCATGATTTTGTATTTCTATTTCTCTCGTATAACTTTAGTCTCAGAGATTTAAAATATGTAATTTTTTATTTAGTTTTTAATTTCATACATGTTTAATTATAACAAACAATATTCATAAGGTTCCAACAATAATAATTTATCTAATTAAAATCAAGAACAATAATGTAAGCACAGTTAAAATAGAATAAGATTTTTTAAAATTAGTTAAAAAGACTAAACTCATATTAAAAGTACCCAAAATGAATCTACGTGATTACACCCAACGATCGTTTTAAAATTCAAACCAGACTTGTGAAGTGAAGTGATGAAATTATAAGTGAAGGAGTCGTCTCATCCCATTTACACATTTATTTCATATTTGAGTTTGCAAACATTTATTGAAACGATTAAATTCGTATAATCGTATTAACAAAAAAATATCGTGAAAAGAAACCCCTCTCTTCAGACATTTTATTTTGAGTGTTTGTTAAAAATATTATATCCTGTATCGATAGAGTCCGCACTAAGACTATAATTTAGTATTCAGCGATCAAGAATTAAATAATGCATTTTCAAAACACGATTCAACTCTACCATCTGCTCAAATTAAATAATTACATTAATAATTTATTTCAAAGTTATAAATTATGGATGCGGTCAAAATGTAGATTTTTTTTTTATAGTTTTTAGTATTATAAATAAATATTGCGAATAATTTTTTAATATTATAATCATTCAAACTAATAATTAAAGTTACTAGGAATACTAAATAAGTTGACAATATAATAAAAGATTATGATAATCTATGTAATTTCTATTATTTGCATTATAATTTCATCACTTAATATATAATATTCAATGTAAAAAAAGTTGTCTTTAATAATAAAAAAATCGATATATACTAACTATATATATATATATATTACAATTTAAGCAGCTTTTTTTATATAAAATATCTATATCAAAAGTTTAAAATAATGTTAAAAATAATATAAAAAATTGAAACAGTAAAAGAATATATATATATATATATATATATATATATATATAAATTAATGCTCTTATAACTTATCCTTTAACCTAATAAACATACGAAATCCGACTTTAGAAAACTTTTTATAATAAGTATGTAAAAAGTACACGCTAAAAAATTCGAAGTAAAAATTATATTACATGGTAAATTAATAATTAATAATTATAATATATTAATTCAGGTGTATCTAAATTTAAAATTTACTTATAGATTCTAAAATAAACCATGTTTTAAAAAAATGTAACAAAAAAAGAACTGTTTGTATACTTAAAGTATGTTTTTTATCATGATCAGAAATCACTATATATCACAGAGATTGTAAGATGATTCAGAAAGCCTACTAAGCTAAAGTGAAAATCTTCTGTTGCATGAAAAAAGAACTTTGGGACGTGTCTGCACTTTGGCATAACACTTAATACAGCTAAACATTTGCTCTTGCAACACCTCCTATATCCCCTTTCGCCATTGAACGCCACATCATACACACATGTTCAAACCAGAGCCATGCCTCAATTTGTTTCTTAGTGAAGTTACAAAAAATAAAATGTTAACTTACAAAAAATAAAATGTTAACTATTAACTAATTAATACTTAGTTCATGAACTCATAGTTAACCAATGATATAAAGAAGTTAATAACATATTTGAACTAAATCCTACTCAAGCAAAGGTCCTAGACAGACACTGGTCTTGTTTCCTATATAAAGGTTCCTCAGTTTCTTCTCCACAGCACAAAGAGAGTGTGGTGTTCAGAATCCAATAAACCACCATGTCTCTCATCCCAAACATCTTGGGTGGTCGACGAAGCAACGTGTACGATCCTTTGTCTCCTGATATATTTGATCCTTGGGGAGGGTTTCCCTTTCCCTCACCTCACACACCTTCATTCGGTGGCGAAGGCAATGCCATAGCGAACACTCGCGTGGACTGGAAAGAGACTGCAGAGGCTCACGTGTTCAGCGTGGACCTTCCCGGGTTGAAGAAGGAGGAGGTGAAGGTGGAGGTGGAAGAAGGGAGGGTGCTGCAGATTAGTGGAGAGAGAAGCAGAGAGAAGGAAGAGAAAGATGATAGGTGGCACCGCGTTGAGAGAAGCTCTGGGAAATTCGTGAGGAGGTTCAGGCTTCCCGAGAATGCAAGAATGGAAGAGATAAAGGCTGGTATGGAAAATGGAGTGCTCACTGTTACTGTACCTAAAGAGGAAGAGAAGAGGCCTCAACTGAAGTCAATTCAAATCTCTGGCTAGATATCTCTTTATTCTATATTCTGTGTTGTGTCCTTGTATTTCTATGTTGTGTGTTTCGTGTTCCTTTGTGTCATCATGCATCATAGTTATGTGAAGTTCTAATGTTGTGGGTGTCAAGTTTTTCTTTACATGTTTCAATAAACCGTCACAGCTTTATTTCTGTTTTATTTCCGACCAGAATTTTCAGTAAAAGGTTAGCTCAAGTCACTTATTAGATTTAAAATTCTAATCCATTAGTAATGGCAATTAAGTCGTTCAAATGTCATTATTCAATTTTTCGAAATCTAAAATATCAAATCATTCTAAACTCAAACAGATATTATAAAATAAAATTAGAAATAAAATTTATTTCACACTTTTTTTTTATTTTTGTAATTTTAAATAATTTTTTATTATATGTCTTTTCAATTAAATTTATTATAAAGTTTTTTTATTTCTGAACTTGACATACTGTGAATCCGTCCCTGTACTACATGGTTTTTCTTGAAAAATACTTATAAGGCAGTTTCTTTCTGCACCTCCACATTTTTCTTCCTGAGAACCCCCACAAGGTTGCACAAAGACAAAACTGTTCCTCTATAAATTGTATATTTATTTTTCTTTTTTATTCCAAATTATGAAATCAGGTAAATTTAGGTAAATTTTTCGATTGACGCTTCCGGTAAATTTTCGGATTGATGCATCCGGTAATCTTCTGGATGCTTCCGGTAGTACATGAATAATAGTGTCAATTCAAAATAAAAAAATGCAAAATATTCATAACTGAAAAATAAAAAAATGCAAAATATTCATAACTGAAAAAATCATTCCAATCCGCCAATCCATAATTCAAAATATGCATTCCGGAATTCATAATTAAAAAAAATCATACCAGATCCACCAATTCTTAATAGAAATTAAGCTTCTGGATTCAACAATCCGGAAATCAATAATTTATGCAAACTTTGTTTCTGGAAATCAATAATTTATGCAAACTTTGTTTCCGGAACACCCATGCAAACTTTGTTTCCGGAACATCCCTTCATCCGGAATGCACCATGATTCACTTTCGGATTGATGAATCCATAGCACACTCCCAAAACCCGAAATTATAGGGTCAGTTTCGGAATTTACAAAATTGTGGGGGTGGATGAAGGAAAATGTAGGGGTGCAGGAAGAAACTGCCTACTTATAAAGTAGATCAATTTGTTAAACTGTAAAGCCTATGGGCCAATCCTAGTCTGTATGTTATGTGGCTTTTTCTTTGTATTTTTATGCAAAACTCTTTTTACTCGGTCCAAGAGAAATTGGGCTATAAGCCATTTTAGCATCTCTAAGAATTTACTTTGATGGGAAACCATTTCCATTCTACCAAGAATATGTAATTTAATAAAGCGTGATTCACTGTTTCAAAAGTAGCTTTTAAATAATTTAATTATGCAAAGTGATGTATATGTAGAGGTTCACTTAAGTATGGTTAGATTGAAGAGAAAAATAATTATATAAAATACTTAAATTAAAAAAAGTAAAAATAAATAAGACACATCTAAGCACTCGAAAAGAATATCTGCATTGGAGATTATGTGAGATGGTTACTATTTTTGGCAGAAAAAGAGAATTTCGAATCGATTAAAAAGCAAATCTAAGTGAGACCAGAACTATATCTAGCTCCTTGAATATTTTTTTATCACATTTTTCTTTATTCTTATTATTATTATTATTTTCTTCTCCTTTCAATGACGACATTTCTTATAAATATTTCTCCTTTTTTTATTCTTGTATTTATTGTTTCATTTTGTTCTTCATCCTTTGAACAATGAAACTAAAAGAAATATTGTGTATATTGGCCCATGAGAAACAAAATAAAACAAGATAAAATAAATTATTTCTCCTTTCTTTTATATTTGAATTTTTGTTATTTATTCATTTATTCCATTTTATATCTAGTTCAAATAGACATCAACATAAGTATTACTCTAATTTAATATTATTAAGTAGTATTCATATGAATATACAAATCAATAAGAACTAGTATTACCCAATATTATACTAAATTGTATTTTAGCTTTTAAGAAATAATTTTACTCTCATCGTAAACTATTTCCTACAAAGCTTCACCAAGTTCCATAAAATTTTCTGATACATCTTTGGTGTTGCCCTTTTAATATGTCATCAAAATATACTGATTTTAATATATTAAAAAAGTTTTTAATATATTTTAATATATAAAAATCAGTATATTTTTGAAGGTACACTAGAGAACACCAAAAATGCAGGAGAGGAACCAAATTCGAAATTGGTGTGGTCTTACAAAATGGAAGGTACTGATTTACATGTCTTTTTCATCATCACTTTCAGTACCACTTGAATCATCCACGTTAACAGCAGCTACTTTGGAAACATTAATCTTAAAAGAAGCAGATTGAATCTTGTAAGGTAACTTTGTATTGCTTGCAGGCATTGTACAGTCTTGTACCACTTTTTCTTCCTCTTTCTTCAAATCACTAGGTGGTAGGAAGCAATCAATGGACAACCCTTTGATGTTAAAATCCACTTCTTCAATCTTCCAAACCTCTTTTACTCTAGTTTTGGAATGGCCCTCAGGGCCTTCACCAAACCTAGACAATGTCACCCAAGTTTTTCCTGCATGTGCTATGTTTATGCCATCCACAGTTTTGTAGTCTTGTATTAGGGACTCCATGTTGGTTTCCCAGAATATAGCATCACTTGTTGTGGTTTTGAGTTTTAGCAAGTGAGAGTCTTCTAACTGAACCAAGAGACCTGTTCTTTGGCTGAAGTAGCCCCACAAAGTGTGACGAATAATCTCTACGTTGCTGCTACTTCTTGTGTGAAGTGAATTGGAATCAGCTTCAAGTTTCAATATGAAACATTCTTCGTTGTTCACTGTCTTCTCTCCTATGCATATGGAGTTGTTGAACAAATTGGCTGTGGTCCTTGGATCAAGACCCTGTTTAAAAGGCATTCACTCTCAAAGATTTATAGAATAGATGACAGAATTAATTTTATAAAATTCATAACCAAAGTGTGGAAATAGAGATGGGCTTAAGAAGCATGGAATGGTTGTTTGATTATGATTGATACGTCAATCATGCATATGATGCTCATTGTTAGTCATACTTCATGTCCTAGTAATAGCCAAAAGATGCCTAAATGCGATTACGTGTTGAAAGGCTTGGGAGGACTTGAAAAATGGATAAACCAGTTGTCATGCACTGAGGAAACAAGATAGATATGATTGACTTCTAGAATGACTAAATAAGGAAGAAATTTCTTCTCTTTAAATTGTTGACTTTTGTTAATAAATGTAGACGCCATTGCATTCTGGGAGGGCTAAGTTATTAATTTCTATGAAAAACAATGAGGAAAGTAATTTGACTTTTTCTAAAAAAAAAGTTCTGGTGTTTCTTTTTGAAAGGGAAGCACTTGGTTTTGGGTGAGTAAGATTTGGTTCGGCAGCGTTTGAAAACATATATTCGAACTAGCTTTTTTATGTTATAGGGAGATAAACCTTTATCTAATTGCTAGAAAAAGAAAAAAGCAAGTGAAGTGGGAATGCAACACATTCAATTCAGATTCACACTTGAGTGACTCAGGAAATCAAATCTAATCAAATCAAAGAGGAAACAACAAATAGTGCAAGAACACGGTTTAGAAGATAACCTATCAAATCCTAAGCATAACTAATCTTGTTCCATTATGTCAAATATATAAACACACTCTCACGCATTTAACAACTTAAATTAAAGGGAAAAAACTGAAAAAGAAAAGGATAAAGATATTGGTGAAATTTAAAGTGAAATTACCTGAAGTAAACGCCTAAGTGGTCTTGGTGGGCCACGAGAAGCATGAGAATGGTGCCAAGGTGTTTGCCTCCATGCCACTTTCCCATCACTCCCGGCACTGATTTTGTACCCAGAAACAACAAGTTCCAAACACCACAGTTCTGGCTTCTTCTGCCACACAACAAACCCTCCCACTTCCCCTTTCTTCTTCACCTTCTTCACCTTCACCATCTTCTTCTTACTCGTACATTCTTCCCCTCCTGAAAACTCCGATGTCCCTACTCTCACCTCCCCCATCGCGTACATGCTTTCCACCCAATTCAAAGCACTCTCTCCTCCCACAGCCGCCACGTACTGTTTCACTATGTACTTCGCCATCGAAGCCTCCTTCACAACACACAATCAAAGATTCAAACTTTAGATACATACACACTACATAGAAAAAACTTAGCACAGTATACTTTATATACTTTTGGAGTTGTTTTTCAATCAGAATTAGAGAACTAGAGTTTCATATCAGTAATCGACATAATAATAATAATACTAGTAATAAATAATAAAGTTTTGCATTAAAAATTAACATCGATTAGTGAAGTGAAACTCCAAATTGAAAAACAGCTTCTAAGTTTTGTGGAAAACATAGAGAATGTTGTCTTAGTAACTACTAACAATGTTATGGGATTTGATGGTGATGGGGTGGTTGTGAGAGGTGATAGGGAGAGGGATCAATGGTGCTCCAACAACACCAAGCAAGAGTTGGATATCAGTATTTTGGTCTCCAAAGAGTGATGATGATCTAGAAGATTCAACGTTTGGCTTCATCCATGACTTCATGTTATGCCAAGCTCTGCTGGTTCCGCTTCTGATGGTGAAAATCTCTTCTGGGATGGGAACCTCCAGCACCGTTTGGAGCCCATCCTCGCGAGTAAGATTGGGAGATAGCTTCTTCATAGCAGAGAGATATATATGAAGCAGAAATCAAACAGATGAGTTAATAAATGTGGTTTGATTTTGATGAGCATGAACGGAAGAAGGACTTTGGTGATAAAGGTTATGTGTTTATGGGTTTAGAAAGCTTATGAGATGAGGAAGTGACGGAAGAGAAGAGAAAAGAGAGGGTTGGTGTCTTGAATTGAAAGGGAGAAGGAAATAGTTATACGAGTGTTGTTGAGTATGGAGTATGTTACTTTGGAAAAATATTAACAACCAAACTATGGGGGCCCTCATTTGTCTATATCCTCATAACTTAAGGTTTCCCTCTAACATTAATGTACATGTTTGAATAATTTTAAGGTTTTCATGTTAACTTGTTTTATTTTTTTCTAAAGGGGAACATGCTAAGGTAGGTTGCTGCTGCTTATCTTTATTTACTCAGCCAGAAAATGATACTTCAAATCCTCATAAAGTCCTCCACTTCATACCTTCTTATAGTCTTTCTATTGGCCAAATTATAAGAATTTATTACATCACTATTTAGCTAAATTATTAACCGAAATGTGCAAAATATAACTAAATTTTATAATGTGTCAACCATTACTAAATAGGTAAAAAAAAGAAAGTTACCGAACATAATATTTGTATAGTTTTTTTTTAATATTTCTTTTAGGTAAAAACGTAAATGGAAATTCAATGATGTAACAATCTGGTGTTCTTTCTCTTTCACATAGTGATATTATGATTATTTAACTACATTAGAATTGACATTGTATCATACGTGATTGTGAGGAGGTGAAATATGTATATACTTAGTGTGGCCGCTACACAATTGGGATACTTTCTTTTGAGACACAGACATAGAGAGTAAGTGAATTTGATTAAGAGGTAAACAAGTTACATTAAAAGTGAAATTGAAGAAAAGGAAAACAGAAAATGATGAGTGAAGTTGCAATTGGGAGAAAAGAGAAACACATAATAAGGAGGAGGTCCAAAGAGAGAACATTACCCCACAATTCAAACTGTGTTACCTCCCAGAATGGCATGAATACTTTTATATAAGCTTTGTCTTTTTTTACCTAATAATTAGTAACTAGTTAAAAGGATAAGATCATGCCTATTGAAGATGCGATACCTTTTAACTTGATATAATGTCGGCAACACATGATGTTTGCGAAGAACATAAAGATGCATGTCCCAAACAAGCATACAAGATATGCAAGATGCGACCAACATTCTAAAATTGTAATTGTAATTGAGAATGGTAGCCCATGGCCCTGGCAATTGGTGGTTGCTGGTTATAGGTTAGGCTCACATGAATTTGTTCATGTCTCCAATGAACAGGGCCACATGAGCTGTGGTCTCTCATCCCATTTCCGATTATTGGTGACAAAGAAGCTATTAAGCGACAAAAACACATCTTGTCGTTTCTCAATTCTGAATCATTTCATGCACGTTCATCAAAATGCTCCAGTAATTAACTATATATGATGTTCTTACAACAATCCAAACGTTTATTATTTGTGATTTTTTTTATTAATAAGACACTTTTGTATACAAGTTTTATATAATTAAGAAAAGTGTATGTACAAGATATCTTAATAAGTTTAACTCTTTGTTCACAATAATGATTTTTTGTTTGATATCATATTGTATTCATATGTTCTAATCGATATTTGATGTTGTACGGTCTAGGTCGAAAAGTTGGTCAAAAGGTTGACCGGAAGGTAAAAATCAAATAAAAATAAAGAATAAATAATTAGTTATTATAGCAAAGCTCATTAAAAGGCCAAAAAATTAGAAAGTGTGTTTAAAGAAGATTAGGTACAAAGAGTAAAATTCCAATTGGGTTTAAGGTCCAATAAGAAAATGCTATAAATAGGTGATCAACTCAGGTAAGTAGAGTGAATTCTATTTGATCATTAACTAAAACCAATTTTGACTTTATCATCGGAGCTCATTGCAAGTACACATTCTCACCCGTGAGAGGATACCGAAACCAAAGACCGAGAGATCCAATGGACCTAGCCCAGCGAAGTGATAGCCCACAAGTTACATCTAAGCCCAAGTCCAAGTTAGAGTAGTAGTCAATCGAAAGCATACACTGAGATAGAAGACCGAGAAGTCAACGATTTCAAAAGAAAGAAGTTGTTTCTAGGCCCTTGTAAGAACATATGCCAATGAAGGCTTGCCTTAGGGTTGTGACTTCGGAGTGAATAGTTTCCTATGGAATTGAAAAAAAAAAGTTTTAATATATAAAATTAATTAGTGTATCTTAATGTTTTCATGTCAACGAATTTTCACGTCAATGGAACTATTATTGTTTTTTCTCCTTAAATGCATTCATCATAAGTTAGAGGTAGTTCCTCAACATGCTTTAGTGCGAGTGAAATTAGATTTAGTTTCATTAAGGTTTCAAAGTCAAATTTTGTAAAAAAAAAACTAAGTTAAAAGAAAATATTCCACTGAAAGGAAATTTTGACCCTTAGCGTAATTGATGAGTACATTCAAGTCCAAGGGCATGGTGAGGAGGAATTTGACCAAGACATTCCAGACTTAGGTAGACCCATGACAAGAGGAAGGTTTAGAAATGTCAAAGATACATTGTAGAACATGCTTGGAGTATTAGAATAAAATCATATTAATATATGTTGCTTCAAGTAGGATTTGAATCTAGAAACAGATAGAAAGTATCAATTAACCACTGGACAAATGATCATTATTGAAAAATATGGATTGTATTTACATTTTATTTACTTACAAACGAGACAAGACCTATAAATAAATTTGTATTTATACACTTTTGGAATTCAGAATGATAATGAATGTTTTGACAATTTAATAAAGATAATATATCTCTACTAGGATTCTTTTTTGCATCTTGCGATCTTAGCAAGAATTCACCAATTCTTGTGGCAATCATCCTCAAGCTTATCAAACTTTGCTTGTGGTGCCTCCCTCTATCTAAGTTTTCATTGTTACTATTTTTAATTGATTCCATTCCGTAACCCTAAATTCTCAATTCTATTGTTAGTTTTATTTGGAATCATATCATCAACTATGAACTTCATATGTATTTTATGCTGTTCTTAGTTTAAGAAGAAAGACTGACCTGTAATACACAATTTTTTCTTACATGTATTATTTATATTTTCGTTATCATAAGGTTTTATATAATCAATATATATATATATATATATATTAATATGACCTCTTAATAATATTTAATGAGTTTTTATGTGTGCATATTTATCTATGGAGAGTTATATTAAAAATAATTTACATTGTGTTCGTATTTGAGTGAGTATTGCTCACCCGGATGAATTTGCGATGATTTATTTTGTTTGGTTCCAGTGATTTGCAAGCGAGGAAAAATGGGTAAAGTTGAAAAGAGGATCCTCACATATGGTTGAAGAAATGAGTAGAAAGTCACGTAACATGTAGTCATTTATGTTGGTGCCCTTCATTTTTGGTGAACAAAGCCGTGTGACCCTCTATGTATTCGTGAGAGAGAAGACACTCATAATTGATTATGGAAGTCATTCAAATGATCAATAATCGATTATAGGTTATTTTTAAAAGGATAATCGATTATTCTTGCGCCATTATCGATTACGCGCTATTTTTTTAAAGCATAATTGATTATCCATTTGCCATAATCGATTACGTATTTTTTCTGGAAATGGTAATCAGTTGTCCATGTGCCATAATCGATTATGGGTCCATGTAGATATTAAATTGTGACCCATGTTTACGTAAGTGGTGACCCAAATAAAGATTTTTGTACAAATTTTTGGAATGAACACATTGTATTTTTTTTAAAGGGTGATCGGTTATACTAGTGCCATAGTCGATTTTAAGTGTGTTTTCTACCGTATAACTGATTATCCTTGGTTGATAATCGATTACGGGTCAATGTTGATATTAAATGGTGACTCATATTTACATATGTGGTGACTTCGAGTTTTTGTACAACTTTGTTGAATAAACACATTGAACCTGATGGTTAAATGAGAATATGAATCGTAACATCAAATTAATTACTTTCCTGACTCTTTTGAATAATACACATTTTCCTATATGATTGTTATTATTTTATGAGACATTATTCTAAAATCTTTTTTTTTTTCATATTATGGATTGTACATTAATTTGATTAATATCAAACCATTTTTCATATGTTAGGACAATGTTACATAATTTATATATTTTTTTCAAATTCATTTATTTGACAGTATCATAAATAATGTTTTAATTATAAACAACTAGAATGCAATAAATAAATAGATCATATTTCTTTTCCAGATAATTTTAAATATAATGGAAAATTTATAATCTTCATTTTTTTATCAATTAAAAAATTAAAATTTCAATCACATTATTCAAGTCACTCACAAACTTTCATAATTTTTTTTTATTTTTCTTTATTTTCCACTCTATTTATCTTAATCCAGAGAATCTCATGTTTTCTCACATTTTTCCCCATTCCTCCAAATCATCTCAAATTCACTCTCCTAATTAAACAAAGCATTAAAATGTTAAAATAAAATCAGACAAATACTTGATTGTATGCTGCAAATTTAACGTAAATATACATATTAATGTTAATTGTTGGTTCATGCTTATAAATAAAATTTTCATTTTTTTTAATGAGGATGTATGAGGAGCTTAATATTGATTAAAAATTAAATCAAGTTGTTTACATAAATTGCTTTGTTCGATTTACAAAATAAATTTATTTATTTTTAAGTATAGGTGAGATTAATATTAAAATAATAACTTTTTTTTATAACTTTCATATTTGAGATTCTCTACTATAATTTTAAGTATAATCAATGATATAATTGATAGTCAAAACTGTATAGTAATTTAAATATTATATTCGATAATAAATTGACGTACAATCTTTTCATAGGATAACTAATACACAATTAATAAAGATAAAATACATTTTCGGTCTCTTGAATTTTAGATTTTTTTGTTCGTCATTCTTATTTTGTGGAACTACAAATATGACATGTTAATCATATGTAATTTGATATGTAATTTGTTTGTAAATTGTTTATTACCTTTTTATAATAGTGACTTTTTGTTGCTTATCATTTTGTTAACTAGTTTTACTAAATAACATTTTATAAATAGTTTGTAATTGATTTTTGTTAAAATAGATGTAAACTAGAATTAATCTAACCTATTATAAGATTGTCATGTCATTCATAACTTTTTTCTATTGAGACTTAAAATGTTAATATCTACACTTAAATGTGTCAATTTGTCTCAAACCACAAGGTTTGACCTTGACCGACATGGACTTGCTAAAAAAAGTTTAGGAGGGCAAAAAGTTCATATAAAAAATATTGGGTGAAAATGTCTGCAAAAATTCCAAGGATAAATGTAAATTCATGGCCAAGGAATTGGGGAATGGTAACCTTTAGACAATTGAATCAAACAATTTCTCTCGAATTTTTGTCCTATTTCTATTGACTTGAGTTTTGAAATCGCATCCTCATTGTCCAAACACGATATTTGCTTGCTAATGTTGCACGAACACATTCCAAACTTGTTCACAGTCATTCCTAGGAGTTGACTCAAAATCCTAGGCGACGAGGTTCAGATTCCCCACCTCCTCCGATTCGCCCTCCTTGAAATCCCCAATCTCAAACTCGTCAAACATGACGCTATTCTCGTTGAGGATCCCAAAGTGCTTCAAGATGTTGGAGCGGGAAGAGGTATGGGAGGCTTTAAAGGTGTGTGAGCATTGATTGAGGTGGAGACATTGAAGAATTGGTTAAAGTTGGAGGATCCGATGACTTTAATGGAGATGGCAAGAATAAACCAGTATTAAAGAAGATGAAGTAGAATGAGAACGAGAAACATATCCAAAGAAAACGTAATTAAGTTATGGAAAATACTAGCATAATGCACATAACAAATTTATAAATTCTAAAATTATTAATTATATCGGTTAAAACTATAAGTGACATAACAAAAACTTATATTTTTTTATGTCATTTTTATTTCTAACATAATAATAAGTTTGTAATTTATTATAAAAATACTACTGCCTTATTTTTTGTATTGGTAGATTATAACTGTGATAATATATTGTCATATAATCACGATTTTCCATTAGTGTATATTTATTTACGAAAAGAATGTTCAAATAATCAAAACATGCTTCCCATCTTGAAAATATGAAGAAAACGTATACTCCCCGGGTGAAACACTCCATCTCAACTCAAAGCTTTCGTTTTCTTTTCTGTTCTTTTCGTGTTTATTTTGACAAGTACCAAAAAATAAAATAGGATTGTTTTTATTTATTATTATGTTGAGGTACATAGTAAAATGTCATTAAGAGAATCTTAAATATTTATTTTCTTGCAATCCGTGTTCTCTTTATTGTATGACTGTGAGTTTTACACAAAATTTAAACAATATTTTTTAAATTAAATATTTAATTGAATACTAAATATAATACTCTAAACAATAGATATAATAATATATTTATAAATGTTATGAGTAAAGTAAGTTTCATTATTTAACCTATTTTAAACTATATTACATTTAAAACTCATACACATATATTATGAATGAAGTGTATTTTTTTTTTTCATATATTCATAAATGAAAAAAAAAAAAAGTTGACACGTGTAGTGGGTGAGATGAGATGGAGACTTAGGTGAGAAAGGAATGAGCGTTAATTGCGCCGAGTTAATGGCAAGAACTCGTGCATTCACTCAAGAAATTGGTTTCCAATTTATTACTATTAATGATAGCATTCTAATTATGCTGCCTCACCATCTGAATAAACACACACCTTTATGTCACACTCTTACTCTGCTGCATCATCTCATTCCTCTCTTTTTTCTTCTAAACCTAACTTCTTTCTCACTACAGCTGTATTAGCTTCACCTTCTATATGCGACCCACTATTTAGGATAAGAAAAAGCTTAAGAGATTATCATTATGAATTAATGTTAGCCAATAACAAATTATAATAAATATATTATTTAAAAAAGTTATCCTAAAAGTTTATAAACTTGATTTTAATAAATGTTTTTCATATATATGTTCAAAAGTCAGGTTATTTTATAGGAATTGATATTAATGAGTTTATATAAATATTTTTTCTTTAACTCACTTATATGCTCTTCAAAGAAAAAATTGTGATTAAAGAATTGAACTTGTGAGGAAAGCATTAAGATCTAGATAAGAATATAATATCTTATAAATATGATAATATTGATAAGTTATTTTGATACACTTAAAACATTATCTGATTCATACAAATTGGGTTTAAAAAGTCCACACGCCAAAAGACTCAAAAGAAAAAGTGTATAAGGTCAAAATACCAATAAAAATCCCAGTTACCAAAGAAAATTAACGTGTTCGATTTTAAAGGAAAAAACTTATTTAAAAATTAAAATAAAAAAAAATCTTTATCCACATGAAAAACAATTCAAAATAACAAAGTCAAATTGGACTTTTGTCAAGATAGACTAAGATAATATCATCTCAAATTGGTCGACATGAGCCCATGTAATCATATTCAGGTTCAGGTTAGGTCAAGTTAGGTATGAACCAAGTCCTATCAAATCGACATGAAGACAAGTTAAGTCAGATTGAGTCCAAGTTAGGTCAAGTTTAGTTTCAGACATGTCAAATCAGGTTGAGATGACTCATGCCTGGCCAAGTTAGGTTGGAACCGTGTTAGCCAAGTTGGGTCGTGTTTAGGTCAGGTCGATTCAGGTAAAGGCCAAGTATGTTTGACTCACTCAAGTCAAGATAAACATGGTTGAGTTGTGCCCAAGTCAAATAGGTCGATCAGGTTAGGTTAGAGTCAAACTAAGGTTGATAGGTTCCATGTCATGTTGAGTTGAGTCGAGCCCATCTTGGACTAAGTTGAGTTATGCTTATCAGACTAACTTGACTCGGACCCCCATGGATCAAATCAAGTTAGGTCCATGTTGAGTCCATATCAAGTCGAGTTAAGTTGAGCCACTTGGATTGAGTCATTTTGGCTCCACTTGGGTCAAGTTGATTCGAGTCCACCTCAAGCTCAATCAAGTCAAGCCCACCTTGAGTCGATTTGAGTTGGGTTCACGCTTTGCTAAGTCGTGTTGGGCCAAGTAAAGTTGTTTCATGTTAGGTCGAGTAGCGTCGACTCACTTTGGGCATAGTCCAATTTGTTGGATTGAACACTTATCACTAGAACAAAAGTTATAACTAGTAGTCAAAGCATCATGATTCAATTGTGATTTGGTCCACTTGGCCTCTGCCAAAGAACAATTGATGTCGCCTGTAACAATCTCCCCCTCAACAACTGTCACATTAGGAATTAAACTCTTTGATTGTGACTCAACCCACTTGATCTACACCATAGGAAAATTGTGCAACCTACAACAATCTCCCATTCAACAATTACAACAACAAATACCAATTGTTGGATCTAGTGCTTACCACTTGGGCAAAATTTATAGATAATAATCAAGGCACAACTCTTTCTACTTAAGAGTGTAACAATCCAGATGTCATGATTTGATTATGACTTGAATCACTTGAGCTTCGCCACCAGACAATTGATATCACCTCTAACACAGTTGGGTCAATATTAGGCTAAGTTAAGTTTGATCCATATCAGACCAAGTCGAGTTGAACTCATATTGAATCGAGTAGAGTCAGTTCCACATCAGGTCGAATCGATTCATGTCCATGTTGGGCAAAGTTCAAATTAGGTCATGTTAATTCAAGTGGAGATAGGGCTAACCAAGGTCAGACCCACATCAGAAGATATCAGATCGAGCCAAACCCAAGTTGGCCAAAAGCTTAAGAGTTGATTATTATGAATTGTTGGTATAATTTTGGCCAACAACAAATTATATTAAGTTTATTATTTAAAATAGTTACCTTAAAATTATAAAGTTATTTTTAATAAAAAAAATTCCATATATCTTAATCAGAAGTAGTTGTTTAAAAAAGAATACTCAATTTTAACCAGGAGGGACTGAGTTCAAAGAATGTTTAGTGTTAGTTAAGAGTGGCTGAGACTAAAGAATACTCAGTTTAGAGTCAAGAATGGTTGGGATAAAAAGAATACTCAATTTGAGCCAGGAGTGATTGTGTCCAAATAATACTCAATCTTAGTTAGGAGTGACTGTGTTTCAAACAATACTCAAGGGGTTAGCTATGAGTGGCTATGACCCTAAATAATGTCCACGGGGTTAGATAGGAGTGAGTACAAGCCCAAACAATACTCAATTAGTTAGTCAGGAATGACTACAATCTCAAACAATATTTAAGAGGTTAGTCAAAAGTGGTTACGAGCCTAAATAATACTCAAGGGGTTAATCAAAAGTGACTACGAGACCAAAAAATACTCAAGGGGTTAGCTATGAGTGATTACAATCTCAAACAATACTCAAGGGGTTATCTATGAGTGACTATGATTCCAAAAATCACTCAAGAGGTTAGCCACGAGTGACTATAAACCCAAAAAAATACCCAAGAGATTAGCAAGAAGTGACTATGAGTCCAAAAAATACTCATTTGTAATTCGCAACATTAGTTTATTTATCCAATCTATTCATTAATATTTAGATGTAGTATGTGGTGTGAAATGAACCAATATAAAATGTCGTATGTATTTTTTTTCTTATCTCTTTTATTTTGCATGTCATTATTGTGTGAACTAATTTTAAGAAACAAATAATTAAAAAAATAATTTGAAAAATGCTTTAAAACTAGTAAATATATTAAGTTATAAAAAATTGTGTTCGTCACCTTCCATCAAACCAAATATAAGTTAAAAAGTTAAACAAATCGGAACTGTAGTCTGAATACTCACAAATCAGAATATATTTAGGAAAAGTTTTCAAAAAAATTACTAAAACACAATTAAACTATCATTTCTTATATTTTTTCTATTTTTACAAATGTTTAAGGATCAATTTAATTTATAATATTATAAGGAACTATTGAGCTTTTTCAAGTCATTCATTTGATGTACCAATTAAAGAAAACTTATCTAAAACTAGGTTGAAGTTGACTTATATATCATGAATCAAATTTATAATTTTAATAATTATTATATTTTAACATATTTAAAATGTGAAAATTAAAAATTGTATGAGACAAAGAAAGAATTTTACTGCGTTCATACTTCTTAATCATTTATTATGATTAAGTATTTGTTTAGTATGTCTAATAGTCTTATTTAATTTATAAGTTAAAATGTGAAATAGTTTATATACATTATTCATTTCTTTAACTAACTAATTATCAGAAAAAAAATTAGTATTATTTTTATCTTTAGAGTCAAAATTCAAATTTATGATATATTATAACAATTATGATACAAGAATTAATATATAAAAAATAAATTATAGGTTATAAAGGAAATATAACCATTTTAAATAAAAAAGACAACGTTAAAAGTAAATTATTGAATGGAACATATAAGTATCTTATTTATAATAAATAATAAATATAATGCGTAACTAAATTATGTGCTTAAAAATATACTAATCTTAATTTGAAATAATATTTATTACTTTAACTATACTTAATAATTTTTTTAATTTTTAGGCTTACACTAACTACAATCAATAATAAAAACTAAAAAGAATGATTAAAATGTCATAAACTTAACTAACCAATATTTTTGTTGAAATTAAAATATATTTAAATTAATATTAAAATAAGACTTATTGTGAATATATTAAAAAACTTTACAATGATATTTGGAGCACTAGAGAAAGTAAAGCATTATATCATGAAATGATTAGTGATAAAATATTAATGCAACAATCATTCAAGATATCATTATACACTGTTATTGGAATAATTTTTTCGATTCAGTGGATCGAATGTCACCTTTTAAAAATTCATTGTTCACCAATGTTCCTTTATTAGTCCTAATTAAGATGGGAATAAAATCATTGTACGAATCTTGGAGGATAAAGTCTCAATCAAAATCTATTTTTACCTTCTTTCTAAGTCTTTATCAATGCTAAACATGATTATTAATGTACACTTTTTTATTTGGGCTAAGGGACAATCTTGTCCCTACAATAATCTAAATTTGGTTGAATTTACTTTAGTTGCCTATAAGCAATTTGGTGCATGGTAAGAAAACTGTACTTTTAAGAAATGACCAATATCTTAGTTTCTTTTCAGAAAAACAAAAATTATTAATCCGAATTCAACAATATTTAACATATATCAAATGTTGCTTAATTTGAATATAGCAACCTTAAACGTCAATAAACATGAAACAGAGACAGCATAATTTGTAAGTGGACAAATTATTATTATTTTTTTCTTGTAAACGATAAACAAAAGTACCCACTCTTTATTAAAGAGATCTACTATCCATTCTTTTATATAATGATAGTAACAAAGTTAAAATCTAAGATTTCACACCAACTATCCAAAACCAACTATCCAAACTTTCATTTCTAGTATTGGAGATCACATCGACAAGAGATTAGAGTCTTTCATTGTATATAAGTGGGTGCAAACTTCAACCCTATAAGCTGGTTTTATGGGGTTGAGTTAGATTTAAAGTCCACTTTAATAGTTGAATTTAGTATAAGTTTGATTGAACACTAAAGTAGAATTAGATAAAATTGATTCATTAAAATGTGTATTTTTTACTAAAAATCTGGGAAAATAATTGTTTGATGTTTAAGCAAACTCCAACTTTTTAGAATTAGATTTTTTTTTAATTAAATGCGTATTTTTTAAAAAAATAGGATTTTTTTTTACACTAAAACAAATGGAAACAACTTTAGCAATTTCTGTGTCAAATAAAAAAAATACATGAATTTTATCATTAACCTATTATTATTATTAGAATAGAAACATCCAAATATAAGCCATTATTTCAAAAATTAATTTTACAAATACTCACTCAACACAATACATTGTGTACCATTGGAGATAATTTCACTTTGCAGCATATGAGAACTGGTGATCATTGCTTTTTTAATTATTTGAAGAAAATGGATATATAGTGTAATATTTGAGGTTCAAAGTTTGAGGGTAATAGATGTTTAGCTTAAGGTTATGAAATATAAACTTCCCAAGGAGGGTTTTGTATCCACTTGGAGCAATGACTCCATTGAAAGTGGAACACAATTGGAGCAAGCATGAATTAGGAAAAAGTTTGATGCAAAGGACAACAATTTAACTTAGAAAGTTATTGGATCTTGAACTTCATCTCTTCTCATCCATATCATAGGGTTAAAACTAGGTAATGCACTAATTATCCAAAATTGTGAGGTGCATTGTACAAAGTACAAACCCTCCAAGTTAAGCTATCCATTCCAGTACAATTTCTAAGATAGGAAACGAGCATGTTATATAACTTTAATTAAGAAAATGACCATAAGCATCCATGGTGGTATTCTAAGTTGAGTAAGGAAAGAAAGAAAGACATGGAAAGAAAGAAAGAGTTCCAATAAACTATGCAGACACAGGTATTGAGTTTGATACCTGTGTTAAGAGGCATAGGTTGGTCTAATAACCCCCCATCATCTTAACCTGCTTCAACCTCAAGTTAAACAGGAATTCAAGAGGGTACATTAAAGTGGAAGAGCCAGGATATGACAAATGCAAAGACCATACAGGCTAGTAGGAAATTCAAAAAACGGTGACCCTGCCAGAAATTTCTAGTTTCTGTGGGTGGTGCTGTTCCTGATGGTGGTACCGTGGAAGCATCATTTGCCTCATTCCATTGTTCTGTCATTTGAATTTCAATAGCTCCAGCTACATTGCGTGCAATTGATCCACATATTTCACATGTTCTGTTAATCATACAGATCAAATACTTAGTACAATTTACAAGTCTATTACATACAAAAGTATAACACTATTGCAGTAACTTTTAGTAGTTTAAATACACAAGCAGAAGTAAACTAAAAAGCATGAACCAATAGAAGCTGCATTTTAATGATCTTGAGCCATATTTTACCGAAAAAACAAGTAAAGTCATACGAAACAGTTTCTGAAATGGTTCACTTTAACAAATAGCAGCAGATGATAACTGACTTGCCAAACTGCTGTCACTTCTTTATGTTCTCTGTTTGGGCTGGGAACAACTTACACATGGATTATTTGAAAAAAAAGGAAGAAGAAACCTTCATCTATTATTTTCATCTTAATATCTTTCTATAGAATAACGAAAATTCCTATAAACTTGATATAAACTAGAGACTGAAGTGTCGTAAACCTTCAAATTTCAATCAAACATTGAATAATTGAACTTATATTTTCTAGCAATGACCGATTCTACTCACTTAATACAACAATCCTTTCAAACTTCAACTTTATTCCCTTCATTCAATATGCTCACAAGGCTGTCAAAAAAACAATTCCAAAATGACATTTTTTCTTTGATATGAATTGAAGTCTGTGACTTTCTGTTATGGATTGGTGTTTTGATATCCCACTGGTAAAATAACATGTTTCTTTCTGAAAAATAGAAGTGTAAAAAAAGGAAATATCTTTCTGAAATGGGAAAACAATCTAGATGCAGCAAATTTCATGATGCTTCTACGGATTAACAATTAAACTTATGAATTTGAAAATTACTGGAGCCTGTCAACAATAGGTGATTATTACTTCATGAAATTCAGCTGTCAATGTGTCACAAAAGTCCAAAGTGAATGATACACTTGTTCATGATTTCTTTTGAAGAAAGAAAAAGAAATGACTATTTAATAACAAGGGCCAGATCAATAAATAAAGGGGTGATTATACTAATCTCCCTTGAGGTTAACATTAATTAACTTAGGGCTTTCTTGATTGGGAAACTATACCCACCTCCATAAATGTACTGTTTTTACAAAATCCTTCTTTTACAAGAAATTTCTCATAACACACCAACTTTTACTTATGGACCATACATGCTGTCTGATTAAAAATAACAAAGCATTGAAGGCAAGTTTAGTTTTTTTTTTAAAAATAAAGCTTTCAAAAATTCAACAAATAAGGTTTCAAAAATTTGTTGTTTTTTAATTGAATTGAAAGTTATATATTGTTTCTTCAAATAAACAAAAGGTTAGGATGTCATTATATTTCTTTGTTTAAAAATTACCAAAATTAGAAAATATTTATCAAGAACTTAAATTCATTGTTCCTTTTCCTTCAAAACCTCACTCTCAGACATACTTTTGAAATTCAATTGGTTCACAAGCAACTGAGTAAAGAGGTAGAGAAGCAAATCAAACATGCTTGGACAGTCCGATATGCAAATACGATGATATTTTCATCTCCCCTCCAACATCTTTCTTTAAGCATTTAATTTTGATGTGAACAATTTTGGGAAAAATGTGGCCAAATTTAGCTCACACAATGACTTTCTCTTAGCAAAAGAAGACCCTGCCTTTTATCCCAAATCCTCTTCGTATCATAAGCATATGCTAAATTGCGAAAGAGTAAGAAAACAACAAACAGACAAGTCAAGTCAAAGCACCAGATTTGGGGGAAAAATAGATTATCCATATCTCAAATTAAAGCAACACCACTAGAGATACCTTGTTCATAACTTCTCTCCAAAAGAAAAAAGCCAAAAGCTTAAAAATGGTGTGTAGTAAACTACTAGCGAGTAAGTAGTACTGATCAATCTACAAATTCACAATACTTTGCCAAGAACCAAGTCATTCCAAAGACATAAAAGTGAACTTACTTGTTGCCCTTGATCTTGAACCAAGCCTCAGCACACTGCTTGTGAGCAGCAGCCAAATCATCCTTGCAAGAGCATCCCAGCTCAATGGGAGTTCCAGATTCATGGTTGGTCATATCCATGCTGAGATGGCAAATCCTACAATCCCTCTCCACATTATCCAAATGCACCTTAACTTCGGGGACTGAACCCTCCTCCAGATCCACCTCCACTGAACACTCTGAAGCAGAGGATCCTCTCTCCTTCTCACACACTCCCACTATCTCAGTGCCAGGATCATGGGAAGAGCTTTGCCCCTCATGCGAGTGATCGGTGGCGTCGGAACACCCCTCGTCAGCGGCCGAGCTCCGGTGACAACAGCCATTACTGTGTATGTCAACAACAACAACAACATGAGACTTGTCCTCAGTAGTGACCAACATTTTGAACACCCAAGTTGAGAATCTATATGTAATGACTCAGTGAGGCAAAGATCATAAATACCCACAAGTTTTTAAGGAGAAAGTTTCAGTCTTTCTGAAGCCCAGCACGAGTTGTGTGAATTGTGTGCAAGGTATGTGATCTCTCTCTTCTGAGACCCTGACACAGGAGGACCTTTGAGAGAGAGAGAGAAGTGGATCAGAAGAGATGATATAAGAGAAACAGCATTATGATTATGCAGTGATCTGATGGGAGAAATATAGCAAAAAAAATAAAAATTCCCTATTTTTTGTTTGTTTGTGTGTAAAAAAAGAGGGGCCTTGGAAATCTAACAGTGTCTCTCGACTCAAAGACCCAAAGCACACAGAGTTTTTAATATGTCTGATTATTATTATTTTCTGTGTGTCTATACTATGTCGTTACCATAATAACAAGCAAAAAGAAACCTTAAAACAAGAGAGATTGTTGAACACGGGTCACTCACGGTGAAGTGACATGGTGTGTGAGATAAGTGGACCCCACGATTCTTTTTCCTTGTGGAGTCTGGTGAGAAACCAGGGTGGTTTTTCACTATGTGCTGCAAATGATGAGTGCAACAGAGGAGAGAATGCAAGAAAGAAGGAAAAGGGAAAGGAAAATGAAAAGAGAAGAGAATGAATTTGAAGAGTGAGGTTATGATTGATAGATAGAGAAGACACCTATAAAAGCGCTTTCTTTTGGCGCTGCCATCAACAGATAAAACTGTGAAAAGCACAAAATTCTTTGTCCTCTTTGCCATTCACCACTTTCACTTTTCTCTTTCTTCATCTTTTCTTGTCTTTTATGTCTTTTTCATTTTCTTAACTATGTCTTTTCTACTTTTGGTTTTATACTTTTCAAGAGATGAGAAAATTTCTATACTTATGTATCAATGAATTTAATCTTTCAATTCAAACAAATAGATTTAGTCTATTTTTCTGAGAATTCCTTACCACATGATGAATATGGTTGAAAATAAGATTGAAGAACTTATAAATATTTTAGAATAATTTCCGATTTTATTTGTATTTATTATTTTACTTCATATTTTCAGTTTTTTTTTCATTTATATGCTTGTACTCGGACTTAAAAAAAAATCATCAACAATACACAATTTTAGTTACCAAAATTATTCCTTTTACATCATACTATTAGTTCTTTCAAAATAATCGTAATTTTTTTCTTTAATTAAAAAGTTCAAACATATATATATATATATAAATACATAAACAATTACATATAAACATTCATATTTATTTTTACTAAAAATATATTAACCTTAACAAATTAAAGATAATAGTATTTTGATAAATTAATAAATTATATATATATAATTAAACCTTATTTATTTTTTACTCATATCAATCACCTCAACTATAAAAAAAATTCTTAGATCAAAACAATCTCAATTTTTTACTCTCTTTACTCTCATCAAACAAAGTTTTAATCCAAACAAAACAGTAATAATGACGACGTTTTTTTTTCTTTCTACAAGTTCGTTTTTAATTGCTCTTTAATTTTTTGAGACCAGCATTCGTTTATATACTGTTTTGCTGTAAAATTCACAAGTAGTTTACATGTTTCTATCGCCCTGTGCTTAAAGTGACAGAAGCAACTACATGTGATAATATTCTGTGATAAAGATATTTGATATACCATGCTGAATATTAAAATATCTGAGTTCAGATTCTGTAAGAAATTTAGTAGGAAGATATCAGCTAAATAAACAGATAAAATTTATTAATTTGAATAATTTTTGGAGTTTATTATTTATATAATTGTTATTATATTAATCCTTAATTTTTAGGATATTAATTATTCGCTTTATATGTAATTGTTAAACTGAATCATAGAGGAACCAAGTACCATATTCGAAGACATATATATAGGTTTTAGCATCCATTGTCTCTTTGCATTATCAGACAGAACTGCGATCTGAACTGAAAAAGAAGACAGAAAAAGGAAAAAGAAAACCTCAATGCATCCAAGCAAAGAAGCAAAGAGTGCAGGCCTTGATGACTACATAACCTTACACATTCAGCTACTTTACCACCAAACCCTACACACATTCACCATTTTTCCACATTGGAGGGACTTTACCATTCTTTTTAAACTATTCTTTTCAATATAATACTGTAAGAGTTCTCGTGATTTCATCACAACATAAAATAAAATCAAAATCAAAGTTTACTTTAGAGTCATAAAAAAAATATTTTTAAATTAGTTTCTATTATTAATAAATAGTTTTTAAATTGATATCTAATTAACTACTAATTTTGGTATAAAAAATCTTGGTAGCTAATTAGACACTAATTTAGAAACTATTTATCAATAATAGAAAATAATTTAGAAATCAATAATATTTTTTAGTCTCTAAAATAGTATTTAATTTAATCAATATATAACTAATTGTTTTTAGTTTCTAAAATTGATTTTTATTTAATAATTTTTTAGAAATGTTTGTTGTAATGGTAATAATAATTAAATTTTAAAAATCTCAAATGAATAATAACTGATTTGAAGTGTGTGTATGATATTTTAGGGTATATAATTAATTATCATTTTTACTTATATAATTCCAAAGTCATGTTGCATAGTATTAGAAATTGAGTTTGTAACATTTATGTGTTTCTCTCAATAACTTAATCACATGTTAGAGTAAAGGAGACACATAACGTGTCAACCTCAGTTTTCTAATATTTCTCAGTTTAATGCTTTATTTGCTTTTACCTATGTATGTATAAAATATGTACAAGGAAGTGAAGAGATTGAAGTAATGGTGGAATCAAGTTTCTCTCAGTAGTTGGGCCCTCCATACTTATGGAGCCTTTTATGAGCCCATTTACTTTGGCAGCAGAGCCTTGCTATTGGGCAACAACAGCCCAAACATTAAAAGCAAAATTGTAAGAGAATAAAGGCAGTTTCTTCCTGCACCCCTATATTCTTCTTCCTGCACCCCCACAAGTTGCGCAAAGACAAAACTGTCCCTAAATAAACTGTACACTTTTTTTTTGTATTCCGGATTATGAAATCCGATAAATTTTTGGGTTGGCGCATCCGATAATTTCCCGGATTGATGCTTCTGGTAGTACATGAATGATAGTGTTAATCCAAAATAAAAAAATGCAAAACATCCATAATTGAAAAAATCATTCCAGATTCGCCAATTCGTAATTCAAAATATGCATTCCGGATTCAGAAATCCGTAATTGAAAAAAATCATCACAAATCCACCAATCCGTAATAGAAATTAGGCTTCAGAATTCAGCAATCCAAAAATCAATAATTTATGCAAACTTTGCTTCCAGAACACCCTAAATGCGACATGATTCACTTCCGGATTGATGAATCCATAACACACTCCCAGATCTCGAAATTGTGGAGGTTAATTTCGGAATTTACAAAATTGTGGGGTGCAGGAAGAAAAATGTAGGGGTACAGTAAGAAACTTCTGAGAATAAATTGTGGAGTGTTATATGTTAAAAACCTGCACCAAATTATAATATTATAATTGAGAAGAGAAATATATTTTTTCAAAATAGAATAATTTTAAAATTATTTTAGTCAAATCAAAATTATTATAAATTGTTAAATTAACATTTTTCTAAATTTTTTTTGAGTGAGCTTAATTAATTAATTTGCGGGACATTAATTGTGAATGTAATGCACTCTGTCATGTAGTACAGATAATGTTTCATTATTTGTACTATCACATTATTATTTCTCTCTCTATTCTATTTAATTGAAAAGAAAACTTTAAACGAGTGATAATGTATCTGATTTCTTTTTGTGTTATTTATTTGAATGTAAATTTTCTCCTTAATTAAATAAATTAGTGGCATTTAACGAATGATTATGAGGATTTCATGGATAGATAGTTCTCTCTAATTATTTGAGTTCATAAAGAATCAAAAACATATCCTACAACATAAATGAATAGAAGAAAACCCTAATAAATTTGTGCACAAAATCATAGAAAAAAAGAGAGCAATTAGAAAGAACATAAAATTTGATGAGATACTTTATTCTTTTGGCTGGGTGGGGTTGTGAAACCAACCATTTCATTCGATCGTGCAATACTTGTTCCCCACTGCACTATTACCAACCAATACATATTTTGTTTTATTGCATACTTCATGTACAATATCAAAATTAAATTCTCTATCCCATGCGCCATAATTCAAATGAAAACCCTGTTAAATTGTAATAAAAACCAATTAACATTTATTTGAAGTCTTGTATAGTGAATTATATACACACTCACTAGTCAACTCGAAATATTTAATATTTTTGTCATATAATTTTTATTATTTTATATGATAAAATGTTTATCTTAGAAAAAGTAAAGTAAAAATTAAGTCAATGTAGCATACATATCTTCCCTCTCCCACCAAATAATGGTAGAGGGAGGGATTAAAAAAAAGTAAAATTAGATTGAATTGTGAAGGAAAAAAGGGGCAGGTGTGAAAGTGAAAGATGAAAAAAAATGGTAAGATCTGAAAAAGATGGTTAGAAGAGAAGGGTAAGAAAGTGTAGGAGAAAAGAAAAGAATGAGAAGAAATTGAGGAAAGGAGTTTAAATATGGAGACATGAGAAGGACCTTACGGGGCCACTATCCCTGGCACGCACACCCACCCAACCCAACCACAAACCCTTCAACACTTAATATTCATTTTTATTTTTTTATTTTGGCAGCTCTTGTCTTCTTCATAAAGCTTGTGTACTCCAAGAGGGGGACATGGGAGCTACATACTCACACTTGTAGACAATTTGTACACTCTTTTGTCCAAAAATTCTACTTCACCTAGGACCCCATTTCCTCTTCAATTTCATTTCAACGTCATTTACTTCCAAATTTTAACTCCACCCCTTCCTCCTCCATCTTTCAATTATTCACCTAAATATTAACCCCTCTTTCAAAATTTATGAATCCCGTAAAACTATATATTTAGGAATGATTTGATAGTATCATAAGATTACGAACTTTTATTAGAATAAATCTAATATCATATTAAGAAATTAATTTAATTTTTTTATCGACAAAAAAAAATAAATAAATGTGATCTATTTAAGAGGTGATCCTTAATACACATGAAAATAAACACGTATCTCTTCAAACACAACAAATTTCACAATTTTACTAATAACTACCTAAACAACACCACAAGCCAAAACATCCTATCACTCAAAGTTATCACAAAAGCTTGCACCCTCAAAGGTATAAAAAATAATCATCTTATCCACCTAAAAATATCATGAATTAATTTAATCATAACTCAACCTTATAAAATCAATAAAATTTCTATCAATTTATATATTATAAAAAAATTTCTCTTATAAAATGTTGTTATTTCTAATGAGGTTTAAGTAACAAATTTTAAAGTTTTACACTATCATCGTACTAATTTTCAGTTAAAATTTCGGTATATTTCTCTCCTTCATTAGTCCTCTTAATACATAGTGGTTAGAAATAGGAAAACGTGACTATTTATCATCGGCTACTTTTTTTCTCTGACCGATAGTTTATGATTCACTTTATTGCAGGCTTTGTGGAAAATGATTAAAAGAGAAAGTTTTACCATGCATAATAGTCAAATTGGTGAGTGCAAGAGGAAAATTCTCAATAAAATAATTCGGGCTTGAGTAACAGTTAAATAGTGTACACAATTTAAGTTGGCAAAATTGGAGAGAATTACATCGATAATAAAACAAGTGTAATTTATTTGCTTTTTCTTTTTTATTCGTGTAATTAATTATCTCTTCAGTATTATTATTATTATTTATGAAATTGAAATTAAATATGTTGACATATGTATAGATAGAGAAATGTTGTTTAGAAGAAATAGAGAAAATAGAGAGTGAAACAGAAGGGGCCATCGTTCAGAAGTGTGTGTACTGTGTTGGTGAGTGGCCCTGGTTCATTAATAGTTTAGTGTAGAATTAATCTTTTGTCCTTTCAGCAAAATTGATAAAGAGATTTAACAGCTCATTCTTTAACAGGAGAGGGGGTAGCTAGGGGGTTCCGACCATGTGATAAAAGCGATCCTCACCAAAGTGTGGGCTAAAATTTACAACCTTGGAGGGACTCATGTGCCAAGAATAACCTACAATGACGTAAATAAACATATTGCAATGTTGCCACGTCTATCATTCCATTTCCTATCAAACACTCAGTGTGACTCTCAAAGCAATATGCAGATTTCCCTAAATAACAACAACTCTCACTGCCTTCCATTCTAATTAAACTCCACAAAACCATGTGTTTTTCGGAGTGCAATTCACTCAACCTCACTGCTCTTAGACTGTCATATATGCTGCTTCTATTGCCCACTACACTGTAGTTTTTTTATATTCAGCTCTACTTCACCAACATTTCACTTCTGTTTCCCTGTTTACATTTTTTCACAGCACCTAATTTAATATTATAAGGCTATCACGGCTACTGTGACTGTGTGAGTGAGACCCATATGAAGCCTGTTCCAGCACTCATATGCCAACAGAACGTTGCTTCAGCACAAAATATCATGTCAACATATGACAACTCAAGTGTCGTCAGTGAACTGTGACTATGAGTGCCAAGTATGCCCAGTTAGCTTTTCTGCATAAAATCACCATGTTCACACAGAGGGAAAGTTGCTTTATCAAAAGCTGAAATTTATTTGTTGAATATAGGTAATCATCAACATTCAAAAACCTTCCAAATGGGGTACACATTATTTTTCGCCGACTAATTAGATTGCACACCTAACAGTCAACACTGTTTTATTCATACGGATGGATTGCAGGCTACTCAATTAACTACCTAGTTTCTTGCTTCCATTTTGCTATATATACATATTTTACTTAATTAACATTTTCTTATTTGCCAACAGTGGCATCCTCAATTTGTAATTAAGAGAAAGAATATGCGCATCTGTGACTTTGGAGAGAGATTACCTTTTTTCCTTCCATTCATCTCTGAACCCCCTGAAAAAAATGTGTTTGATTAAATTCAAGAAAGTTACTCACAGAGGATATGAAATCTTTCCTATTTATCCATGAAAAATATTGTGAAATGTCCTTAATTCTTTGGCCAAAGTTTATGGCTTTAAAATGTCTTAATAACCTTCTTCATGGGGGATATATATTAGAAACCCAAAAATTCTATATCCCACTTAAATTCATATAATAAAACATCCAATGCCCATTAAATCATAAATCTTAGTACATCAACTGCAGAAAGGTGTCTCCATATTCGTTAAAGTTGCCATTTAACTTGCATGCTGTAATTTGGTAGAATGTTTGGTGAGTAGAAGCTGACCTCTCTCTAGTGACTGATATATGTGAATGAATGTACTGCATATACACTGACATTATTCATGGAAAACTACTTCGGTAAAATATATAATTATATATTTATAAGTGTAATTATATATATATGTATATGTGTGCTGTGTGTGTGTGGGGTGAAAAGCAGAAAAACCTAATAATGAGATAATATATACCTGGTTCAAGAATAATTTAACTTGGTGGGATCCAGTGCCCCCCGGGAGTGAGTTAGTGGATCTATTCAACCATGCTCAGAAAGCACGAATAAGGTAATCATCAAGCCTATTTTTGCTAAATTTAAGGGGGTGTGGTTCTGGAAAAAAAGTGAAGTTCAGAGATTGAATGAAAAAGAGAAGAAAGACACAAGATGAGATCCACTGCATAAATCATATGACATCGTAAAATATGTAAAAAAGCAAAAGAAAGTGGCTTGGTGAGTGCGAGTGAGCAATAAGAAGATTGATAACATGGACTTACAGGAATTGTAGCACTGTGTTTGATATGCAGAATGCAGTTTGTAGGCGAAGAAGTGGTGGTTGTCCATGAAAAGCATGAGAAATAGTAGAAGCCACCAAAGGAGGAATCCAAAGGGATAGCATGATCCCAAATATTAAGAAAGGAAAGGAAGAAAAAATTTATAAATCTGAGATTTGGGATCAATGCGATCCCTTTGGATGCCTCCTCCAGTTGCAGTGGAATACATATTAACCAAACTTCACCTTCTGAATTGATTCTTGAGTGTGTTTGATATATATTATACACACTCTCTCTGTCTGAAGGCTTTTGTGGTGAAGGAAAGTGGTGGTGGATGATGGAAGGCTCTGAGTTTGAGGGTTGAAGCAAAGGAGAGGATTTGAAAGCAAAAGAGAACAAGTGCTTATATTAACAACAAAAACTCTCTTTCCATCATTGTTTCTTTTATTTAAAAATTTCCATGAATTGATTATTATATTTATGAAGATTTGCAGAATAATCCGAAAATGTTTTTGACGAAATTATGATATTTATTGAGATGTAGACCCCATTCCATAACAATCCAGACACCCCGAAAGAAAATTTACCCGACAACGGGTCAGCTATCCATTATTGGAAATTCTCTACAACTTGGCTCGCAATATATATTACAATTTTATTCCCTGTCTTCGCAAACAAAAGCAATTTTATTCTCTAAATTTTTCTTTTCCTCTTTAACTAAATCAAAGTTTGTGGTCCAATCCATGTTCCCACTCACACACAACAAACTATAATAATACTTGGTTCAGAAGTATGCATTATAAAAATTATGACACTATATGTACGCATGATTAAATATACTTTATCAATGATATGAATGATCATACATATGACTTAACACAGACTAAATATATGCATAATGGGTGGATATTTTCAAGAAATCCAACTTGTCTACATTGGTCAAAGATGCTTAATATAACGCATTACATAATTATATAAATCCTAAGGCTGTATACATTATTTTTTTTATTTTTTTTTTATATTGCTAACCACTGTATATATAACTTAGTGGTATCATGTTCCATTTCTAGAAAGTTTCTTAATGTCAACACTCAACCATCATTTCTAACATCAAAATCTTAAGTCCTCAAATCTATGAACTTTTTTTCCTTTAATACTACTAGTAGAGTTACTTAGTGAGTCCTAAAGGCATAGATAAAGATGATGAGGTTTGAATTTGGGTTAAAAGAAAATGTTATTTGTTGAATAGTGATTATGGATAAGAGATGAAAGGAAATGATTTTGGTGAGATTTGAGAATGGGGAGAGAAATGCAGAAGAAGGATTTGTTTGGTTGCAATCGAATCTAGTAAAATTGCACATGGATAGGCACATTAAGCGGGTATTTTAGCTGTCTAGATCCTTTTCATATCTTTTCTTTTCTTTCTTTATATCTCATCTAAATCTTCTCCACATGATCACGGCTACTAATAGCCCTTTAAAAAAGCTTAATTCATTTTCTCTAACAAACAAACACCCTCATCGTACATGCTTCTCAAATGTTCCTATCATTCGTAAAGTTTGAGGACTAAGTTTGTCTTCCTTTATCGTGCAAACAGTAAAATCAACCACTTCAACTTTATCAAAATCTTCACGTGAAACTGTCTTCTCACTTACCCATATCTATTTTTCATGTCTCTCGTTTTTTTGTTTTCTCACCCAAATCTTTTTCAATTTTTCCACCAAAACATATAAGTCATAATAATAGTCAATGCATACATTCAGTGTCAAAAAGGTTTTATGTTTTGTGTAATTTGCACGACTCTTATATTCTACTAGGATCGTACACTTATGACGTATCTGTGTCGGAGACATGTATCGGTGTGAACACTCATAGGACACTTATAGATTAAGTGTTTAATTCAAAAAATATTTGTTAGATTTTTGAAAATTCAAGCACGATTCTAACACAATTTTAAAATATATAAATACAATAATTTTTTAAAAACTCAAATTTATTGTATAAATTTTTATTATGATTATAAAAATAAGAAACAAATTCTTTTGAACTAGTCATGAAAAATATCTTCATGCTCCCAAAAAAATCTGAAACATACTTTTGCACATAAATATTTATTTTTAATTTATATAATTTAAAATTATATAATATATAGATCCATGTTCCTGTGTCCTACATTTTAGAGATTATACTATTTTCGTGTCCATATCTATGTCGTGTCTACATAGCTTATATTGTTTTTGTGAATTCATGAAGATTTGCCTTTAGAATGGATGTTTTTCTTCAAAGTATATAAAATTGTTTTTTAAATCACATTCTCAAGAATTTGTGTTTAGAAAATTTATTTCATAAATATATTTGGTTATTGACATTTAGTATGACTTCAGAATAAAATATTTAGAAGGAATCATGTCAAAGAATGAACGAACGGGTAATTTTTATAGAAAATAATTTCCACCGTCTTAAAAGTATAAAGATACCTATCTTTTATTATAGGAATAAGAAGTAAGAAAAATATAAGTAATTTATCTTCCTGGAAATTAATGATTCCATGGAATATACTTTCAAAAACTTATATAACAAATATGAGAATGTAATATTTCTAATTTCAGTTTCATGAGAATCTTTCTTGATATATTTGAAAATGAAGTTACTGTTTACCAAATCCAAAACCATGTTACAGCCATTTTTAAAATTTTTATGACTCTGCATATATCTCATGGTTTCATATAATTATGTAGAAAAACTTACAATATTCAAACCTTGAAACTTGTTTCAATAGAATCGAGGGTGTTTTTCCAAACCGAAATGATTACTGTTACAGAAAAATCAAAATTTGAAAGGAAACAGAAATTGCTACTGTTGAAACTATAAATCTACTAGGGGATTATAGGGAAAAGATGTTATTTTATATAACATATATAAGATGCAATTATAGGTTAAATTGTTCATTGATAATTGTACCGGAAAAGGGAATGATAGGAATTGGATCGAGTAGACTGATAATCAGGTAGTTCGATAAAGTCGACCAAACAGATTCAAAATACGGTAAAGTAGACTTATATTATCCAATTTGATGATTTTGTTAAAATAATGAATAAGCAATCTCATCACAATATATTAATATGTTTTTAATGTGTAAAATCTTAACATCTTTAAGAGTTCTGATTTACTTACACGGTATCTTTATAATATCACATAAATGTCTCTCGTAATATTTCCAATTATATCACATAAATGTTCTAATTTATTTACACAATATCTCTTATTACCCTACAGAAATACTCCATAATATTCAAATTTTATGAGAAGATATCGTAATTAATACCTGAAGAATCAGGATGTCAAAAATTCAAGTTCGCAAAGGCTTATAAATACATAATCACTCGCAGGGAATACTCTCAACTCAAACTTTAGCATTATATTCACTATATACAAATAAATTTATGCTCTAACTGACCTGAGCGTCGGAGTATTTTCTGCAAGAGTAACTTCATTTGTTTTTGAAAAAGTAATTCATCTCAAAGAAACACTATTCAAAACTCATCCAAATTCTAACCAACCTCATTTCAACGAGAATAATAATATATATAGTTCAATTTGTATATGTAGTTCAGGTTATGAAGTCAATTATAATTGTTTCAAAAACTTATTATTTAAAAATTAAGCTTTAATCACTTAGGCATAGCAGATTAATTAATTTAAATAAATATGAATAATAAAACAATATTAATATAGAATTAATATATATATATATATATATATATATATGTTTATAACTATATTTAACTAGTCTTACAAACCAAACAGAGTTTTTATTATATACATCCCAAATAAATAGGAAAAATTTAAGAAATAAGTTAAGTTCGAACTTTATTAATTATCTTGTGACTACCCGTTGTATATAAGTTTACAATATTTTGAAATGCAACATTAACTAAAATTTCAACATTTAATTACTTCATTGATTTTTTTTTTATCTAATAAAATTACTCTCAATGAAAGTTTTTTAAAATAGGTAAATTGGGGAAGAAAACATTAAAGCCCAGTCGCTATCCTCCCCAAAAGATATATGAAAAGCACGTCTAGCTACCCGAAATGATCAAACAATTAATTTGTTGTCTTTTGATAGAAAAATTTATAACTTTTAAAACATTTAAGATATTAAATTTGAATCCATTTCATTTTAAATTGTTTTGCTTTTTTATTTTTTTTATAAAAGAATTCAAATTATTTAATTTTAATTTTTTGGTTTAAATTTAGTTTTTTTTTTAATTATGGTCAAATAAAAGATTATTTCAAAATCAAATAATTATTAATAATTTAAAAATATTAATATTAATAATATTTTTAGTCAATATTGATTAATGTTATTATTCAGTCAAAGTTGATCAAGATTATTTTAACTTATATTGAAGAAACTTTTTTCTCATTTTTTTTTTTATAAAGTTTTTGTGTTAGGCATCACTATGTAACTTGACATCTCAGTTAAGCTGAAACCTCAATTCACAACAGTCATCTGTCATCACATAAAAAAAAAAATATTATTAAAAAAAAGAAAAAAGAAAGAAAATACAAAAATATGGGGAGACTAGACCAAAACTCATATGTTAACACAAACGATACATAGGTAGATTATACTTATTCATAAAGAATTCTAAGAACAGACTAGCTGGGAGTCTATTATACCAATGAAAAGATTCTCTATGAATA
>Ga0123342_1000254_pt1 | contig 77344 bp, 44 predicted proteins | sample Turbeawhitnodule_FD_89960 | JGI IMG/M metagenome (GOLD analysis project Ga0123342, IMG submission 89960) | Root nodule microbial communities of legume samples collected from Mexico - Turtle bean Mexico white nodule | ecosystem: Host-associated > Plants > Roots > Nodule | place: Mexico: Nepantla... | reverse complement strand
TGCATTTTATGTGTAGAAATTATACGAAGAAATGAAAAGGAGAGTAGAAGAAGCAACAAAGTTGGGTGTACCCAGTGAAGCACGGTCAAAGCATAATGGTTTTTCCCAATGGGATTCATATTCTTCTCCACGTGATCATGATACAATACTTCAAGTACATAAATTTCTGAACTTTTTGTTTTGTAAAAGTATGTGTTTGAGATGTGCAGAAAGTTTGATGCATGTTTGATTGTGTTAACAGATAGTGATGCATAAAAAGGACACAGAAGGGTCAAAGGACGTAGACGGGTGTGTTTTGCCAACCTTAGTGTATATGGCTCGTGAAAAGAGACCTCAATATCACACCAACTTCAAAGCCGGAGCTATAAATTCATTGGTACTATACATAATTACAACCCTTCACTTCTTAAAACAAAGATAAATGATACTTGTTCACTTCTTAAAACAAAGATAAATGATACTTTCACAACGATAAGAATTTATACAACTTTTGATCTGAACGATTTATATATAAATATATAACAAAGAGAAAATTTGTAATTAAATGATATAAAAAATATTAAAATAATAATATTGATGATTATAATGTAATTATATAAAATATATGAATTGTCAATATATCATTACTCTAAAATAAAATGGATGGAGAATCACATCTCAATAAAGTAATATATATATATATATATATATATATATATATATATTATAAAGAGTTTAAAATAATCTTTTGCAACATAGTGTGTAGTAACATTTCACAAAATATTATTCAATCCAACGCATTGAATATGACATTATATTTCTTTACCTTAATGTAGCTAAGAGTGTCTTCAACAATTAGCAATGGGAAAATCGTTCTAATTCTAGATTGTGACATGTACTCCACCCATTCACAATCATTGAGAGATGCTCTATGTTTTTTCATGGATGAAGATAAAGGCCAAGAAATTGCTTATGTGCAATTTCCACAACATTTTAATAATATTGGAAAGAATGATCTTTACGGAAATTCTCTATCAGAAATTATGGAGGTGAGTTAGTTAATTACTGATGTAATCAAAAGTTTTCAAATGGTTGTTTTTTTCATCTACCTGTCCTCATTTCTATTTGATCTTTTTATCTCTAGGATAATGTGTTTTTCTTAAATATAATTTTGGTGAAAATATATCTGTAGTCATTTTCTTACATTAGGCATAAATAACATTACAATAAAATCATGAAATAGAAACCAATTTTTAGAGACCAAAATAATTAGTTGCAATAGTAACTAAATTAGAAACTATTTTAGAAACTAAAAAAAAAAAATTATTTTCTAAATTAGTTTCTATTATTGTTAAATAGTTTCTAAATTGGTATCTAATTAGCAACCAAGGTTTTAACTACTAATTGTTTACTTTCTAAATTTGGTAGCAAAAACTTTGGTTGTTAATTAGATACCAATTTAGAAACTATTTAACAATAATAGAAACTAATTTAGAAACCAAAATTTGTTTTAGTTTTCAAAATGGTCTCTAATTTAGTTATTATTGCAACTAATTAGTTTGGTCTCTAAAAATTGGTTTCTATTTCATGATTTTCTTGTTGTGTAAAATTGCTATTATGATGAATACTGATACATTTTTCTAAAAATATTTTCACATTTATGAATCACTTTGAAGGTAGAACTCCATGGTTTTGATGGTTTTGGTGGCTCTATGTTTATTGGAACTTGTTGCTATATTAGAAGAGATGCTTTCTATAAGCAGAAGTTTAGTGGTGAATACAAAAATGATTGGAATAATGAGAATGAGGTGACTGAAGTAAACTTGCATGAACTAGAAGAAGAATCAAAGGCTTTAGCAAATTGCAGTTATGAGAAAAATACCTTATGGGGGAAAAAGGTGATTTACTAATCTTTTTTACACTTTCACATACACATTTATAATCATAGTCAATAATAATACTTGAGCATGTATTAAAGTACAATAATGATTCATTTTATTGTAGATTGGTTCAATATATGGATGTCTTGTGGAGGATGTGATAACAGGGTTGCAGATAAAGTCACAGGGATGGAAATCAGTATACTACAATCCATCAATAAGTGCTTTTTCTGGTATTGCTCCAACTAACTTACTTCGCACACTAGTTCAGATGAAGAGATGGGGTGAAGGTCAATTGCAACTTTTGCTTTCTGAGTTTAGACCTAAATGCTATGGTGATAAAAAGATCAACTTAGGCTTATTATTGGGATATTGGCACTACAACTTCTTTGCTGTCACTTCCTTGTCAGTACTATATTACTCCATCATTCCTTCACTTTATCTTCTTAAGGGCGTTTCCTTCTTTCCAAAGGTAATATCACTTTCACAACTCCAATTTTTTATACAATCACATTACGACTCTCAATATTATTATTTAAATATTTTTTCATATCATTTAATTACAAATATACCTTTTATTACACATATTTATTACTAAACTCGTCACATTAAGAGTTATATACAACTCTCAGGATTATCAAACTATCATTTTTCTATCAACTTTTCTCACTAAACAATCAGAAGTTTTGAAACATTTTTTTCTCTCTCAAACTCCTGATCAACAAATTCATATTGTAAATTACTTAAAATTTATAATTAGGTAAAAGTTGAATCATAGAAAGTTGTCTTCTTTTATTGTTTGATTTTATACTCAATGATAAACCAAATCTCTCCAGTCAAGTTGATATATAATTAGTGGGGTTTTAGAGGCCTTTTTCGTTTAATTGGATTTTAATAGGCTAGTTTTTATTTTAATTTATTAATTTTTTCTCAAATAATTATTTTCATCAATTTTTCTCTTATGTTAATTTAAAATTTGAATTCCTACTTTGGCATGGAATTTCGTCCCATATTAGCAATTGTGTGCATCCTTAAATCTAATTAAATACATTAAATAAATCTTAAGTTGAGTAGTCTATTTCTTCAAAAATAGTTTGATACTTCGAACTTATATTTTTAATTTACTAATTGTATGAATAAGAATTTGAAAGGAAAAAAAATTATGAGTAAACTAAATCTCTATCATAAACATGTTATGATTTTTTATGATTCTTTAATGTTGTTAACATTTTGTGCTTGATCTATTGGTTCAACAGATTTCTAGCGTGTGGTTTATACCTTTCGCATGTGTAATTGTTGGGGAAATTGCTTATAGTTTGATTGAGGGTTTGATAATGGGAGGATCAATCCAAGGTTGGTGGAATGGTACAAGAATGTGGTTGTACGAGAAAACAAGTTCCTTTCTTTTTTCCTTAATAGATGGTATCTTAGGATTCTTTGGACGTCCAAATTTATCATTTTCACTCACATCAAAGGTCACAGAAGATGATGTTGCTCAACGTTACAAGAAAGAGGTCATGGAGTTTGGAACATCTTCTCCTTATTTCACTGTTCTAGCAACACTTGCATTACTCAATTTGTTTTGCTTGCTTCTAACTTTAAAGGATTTGGTCCTTGGCAAAGGTGTCTTTGCTGCTGAGAAAATGGCATTACAAGTTCTTTTGTGTGGAGTTTTAGTTGTCATCAATATTCCTTTATACCAAGCCATTTTTGTGAGGAAGGATAAGGGTAGAATGCCAACTTCTGTTTCTATCAAATCTACTACATTGGCTCTCACTGCATGTGTGTTCTTCAAACTATTCAATTCAGTATATTGAAGCAGTCTTTTGTTTTATCCTCTAATTGGTCAAGACATTTTGCTTGCATTATTTTATCTAAATATGTTTGTCTTTCCATTGAAAAAGATGTACTTATTGTCATACTATTAATTTGAAATGGAAAGAAATATTCTCAATACATGAACTTATTACTTTTGTTATTAATATAAACCTTCATACTGAGTTATGCTAGAGGTTAATTACACTAGAGAAAAAATTTCCTAATATATATTTATATCACCCAGATAGTATATATGAAACAATATTGAAGGACTGAAAATAAGACTTGAGTACTCAAACCTGAATTATTATTTAAAAAATATAATTATTAGTGTATAATTTCGTAACCCTTTTGGTGATCATGATTTGATTTATTGCTAGCTTTGTTTCTTTAAATTTTTGTGAGTGTAAAAAATCTATTTTGGTGATTAAATTTTAAGGAGTTGATTTATTGAGATTATGTATTGTGCATGACCGACTAGAAATTGGCACTACTCAACCGTTCAGAAGTCAAACACATCTTGAAGATCCAAAATTAACCACCATTTAAGATAACCAATTAAACATAATTCATGTGTACAAAATCTCTCTTAATCATAAGATTAATTCGGTAAGTTGTGCTCATCCACACAAAAATCTTCTTTGACCCTATAAATACACAATCAAGAACAAGACAAAAGATACATTTTTAGCTCTCCCTTCTTCTAGAAGAGACCTAGTACCAAGACAAGTTAGGTGTTAAAGCCAAAGATCCCCAATGAAAAAAAATCTTCCCGATCTATACAATAACATATTCTTAACCAAAGTTTATGAGTAATGTTAATTATCTCGTGGTGTAATATGTTTCTTAGAGTTATGTGTGAAATAAAATTTAAATGCATGTAAAAACAATTTATGTAGTTGACAAATAAAAGCTCGCATTTAAGTGAAAAAAACTTTCCCAATAAGTATAGTTGTTTTCACAAGATGAGAAATTATTTAATATATTTTCTACGTGTATATTATAAATAACTTATCTAACAAAGCAAATATCTAGAATAGCATCCATTGCCCCCTTAGCAGGAAACTAAATATATATCTCCATAGAAACAAATATTTTTTCTGCTCTTCCTTGTTGCAGATTCACTTTTACAGCATGTATAATCAACTACAACAACAACATAGTTCGTGCATGACACCACCACTCTTACAGCATCTAGCTCCATAGGTTTCTATTCAATCTTTTACACCAGACCAATCATGGCTATGACTCTGCTTGAGGACTATGCATGCAACAAAACCATTTTTTCTGAAAATCCATTCACTTATTCATCAGAACACAAGTATAAATACAAAAGACCTATTAATATCAAACAAGTTATTGTTGTCGGTTTCAAATCATCCCTCATTCACCACTAACAAAGATACAAAGTTATTGCAAATTCAAATGCCAAAAAGTTATATCAATTCTCAATAAGATTGATAAAAGTATTGTATTTGGCTACAACATAAAGCTTATAAATGATCCATCGTTGTAATGGGTCTTGGACACACTTAACTTAGATCTCTCTTGTTCTTAATAATCTCGAAATATATATCCAAACATGTAGGGTGTGCAAATCTTGTTTCAAGGAAAAATTATGAAATGCTTCTATGAAGCAAATAGGTTCTTTGAGAAAAAAATGAATCTTCCATAATAAACTTGATTATTTTGAGAAATAACCAAATAATTAGATTAAACATATGGTTGTTTCTTCCTCCATCCTAACAAATGTCTTCCTGCAACCCATTATTTTTTTAAAAAAAAAGACTGTTTTACCCTTTAAAAATATTTTTCTGTTTCTATTTTCATAACGTATTTTATTAATTACAGATTTATTAATCCAGAAATAAATAAAAAATTATGTTCTAGAAAAGGATATTTTGGAATGATTTTTTGTTATCCGGATTTCTTATTATGGAAACACTCTTTGCTTTTGCTTATAGAATCCTTATTTCAGAATCACCTAAAATTGTGAAAGGGTAATTTCGGTATTCTAATAAATGTAAGGGTGCAGGAAGAAATTTCCTAAACATATTATAAAAATATTTGTTTTAACTTTTTATAATGATCAAGATTTTTAAACTAATTAAAAAAATACATGTCCCCACATTTATGTCGGGTCAATATTAATAGTGATTTCAACTTTTGTGTTGTTTTTCAGTCTTTTTGTTGGAAAAAAGTAATTTTTTCTGAGTTCTGAAATAGGTTTGTTTAAACATAGAAGAAGAAAATCTTACTTGTTGTTGTGTTCTAGCAGGATCTAACTGATGTCTGGTACGATGATTTCTCTTAGAAGGTGAATCTGGTTTGCCACCTGTCTTTTTATCATCTCTTGCTTTGTTGAAAATGACTGTGTAGCTTTCAGCAGAAGAAGGATCGTTAACGTCCCATTCACCAAACTTTGGTAATGGTCGACCTTCGTCCTGCACAAACAAAAACTCAGACAATTATAGAGAAATTCTCATTCAAACTGTGTTCATCCTAAAATTCAGACAATTATAATCAGAGGGAACAAATGATGAAATGTAATTGAAAGGAAAATAACACATACCGACATGAATACGATGATGAATGATTTTCCGGAGAAAAGAAAGGAACGAGGAAAAAGAGGAGAAAATCTAGAATGAAAGATGGTGTCTTCGAATGAGAGGGAGCGTTATTTGGTTTATAGATGTAACGCGTTAAACGGAAGCCAATGTGCGGTCTATGCGTCTTGGAAAAAGTAACAACTTCAAATGAGAAAGGAAGAAACCAATAACAACCTAGTTTAACAAACATAGTTTAACAAATGATGTGTTAAGGATAAATTATATTAAAGTTAATAAAATAATAACAGTTTTTTTATATTTTAAAGGACTGTTTCAATTTAATTAGGGATGGCAAAGCGGGTCGACCCGCTACGCATAGGCTCGCAAAATGCGGGCTGGTTTTCATGACCCGCCCTGCGTGCGGGTTGGCCCGTGGGCTTGTGGACCGGTCTGTTTTTTTTTAATTTTTTTAACGTAGAAGAAAAAACAATTGAGTGTTGAAGAAACAACTAAAAGAAAAAAGAGATTGCAAAATTAATGATTTATTATATTCTATTTTATAAGTTTATTGTCTAATCCTAGTGAGAGGTTGGAAACCAATGTTCATGAAACCAAGCTTAGAACAAAAGCAACAAAGGATTAAGGATATAAAATTTATGTATATGTCTATACCAGTTACTTAATAGAAAAAATGGAAGTTTTTTTTTAACAACGAGATTGATTTCCTTATTTCATGCGCTCATAAAATATAAAATTAACTGTTTGTCTTGTTAAATCATTGTCACAATATAAATGAATGATCACTTAAAAGGAACCTTCAAATTTTGTAAAAAATAGTTTAATCACACTGGATTTAATTAGAATATTTAGTGTTGTAATGTAATGAACCACTAAATTTTAAGAATGGATGAAGAGAGAAAGTTATATTCTAGCGAGTAAAGTCAATTTTTTTTTCTTTTGCGAACTAGTGGGTCAATCCACCTCGTTCCGCTGTTAGCCCACGAATTATACGGAACGGACTAATGCGGATCAACGGATTGAAAACATCTGTCCACCCACGTTTTTTACCGCGGGTCGGCCCGCCGGCCCCATTTTGCCACCTCTAAATTTAATGGCTTATATTCTATTTTTTTGGAATTTTGATGGTTTATTCTTGAAATAAAAAAAACCTTTATTATCCAAAGAGCAAAGCAAAAGAAACGGGTACGACGTTAGGAATCGAAGGTCGAAGGAATCTAAGCATGGCGCAGGTGCTGTACATGGCTTTACCTGTACCCGCAAAACCCCGCAAAGCTGCATCATCGTCTTCTTCTTCTTCTTCTTCCAAACCGTTGAAGCTTCCCCGTAGAACCCGCGGCACCAACATATCCATTCCCACCACTGCCGAAGGTCACAACAAACAAACAAACCATGCTTTTTCATTTCCTGCTACAATGCTCCTAATGCTTCTTTCACTGTTACAATAAAAAAATGAAACTTTCAGGCAGTGGCAAACGTTTGCTCAAAACCCAGAAGCTGAATTTAGAGGTTTCTCCTCATAGAGCTGGTACATCCACTGTTTCCCTCATTGTCGTGTGTGCTTTGTAAGAAAGTGGAATTTTTTATTTGTTGTTTGGTTTTTTCAATGTTGTAGTTTCTGCCGTGAGATTGATGCGAATTGAGTTCGGTGGCGCTTTTGCTGACCTTCTCAATGAGAAAGGGAAAGGTTCTGGTGAAAACGAGATGGGATATGTTCAAAGAACGCTTGGTTTTCGCACTCGGGAATTGAATCATCACGATCTTAGATTGGTTAGTGATTTAAATAGTTATCACTTTGAAAGCCTTTCTCTGCTCTGCTTCACAACTTACAGTGCAAAATGTTCTTTCTTTCTTATATTTAAATGTTCTCTTTAATATCTAATAAGTTCAAGATTGGATGCTTTGGTCAATGGCAACAACTTCTCTAGTTTCATTTCGATAATTCAATATGCAAATGAGTTATTGTTGTGCTTTATGGAAGTAGTATATGGAAATGATTGAATACTCGCTTATCTTCATCTGGGATTAAGCACACTGTACGAGTACAGTGCTTGATTTACAGTTCTACTGAGACTTTGATTACTTCCCCTACTTTCTCCTATTTGATCAGACTTTGTAAAATCCAGAGTATTATCACTCCTAATTAGGCTGAAACTTTGAAGTATTTTGACTTTTAAACTAAACTCCCGTTCATGCTACTTCCATCTACAAATTATTGATTATTTTCTCGATTCGTACTACAAATTACATAGGTCACAGACATTGTTGGGGGCACAATTCGCTGGAGAAGATATCTTGATCATCTGATCAATTCACTATGTCTTGAAAAAGATATATCTAGCATGGAACCTCTTCTGTTACAGGTGAATTTGAGGGTGAAGAAAAGTGAAAAATTACATTTTTTTTTAATTTCGTTCAACACTGCCCATTAAAGATTTCTGGGTCAATCTTTTGAAATAAACATTCATCAGCCTGAGTCCTTATGTTCTTTGGGCATTATTAATGATCTTAGTACTTTAATTGGCCCAGATTCTACGAATTGGCTTCTATGAGGTTGTCAAATTGGACATGCCACCTTATGCTGTAGTAGATGAGGTATTTTTTTTGGCCCATATGTATTTGTTGTTTAGTAGATGAATAGGTTGGATTTGTGTTGCCTGAGGCATGAGAAAATATCACAAAGAATATAATTTCAATCATGGATATGAATTAAATTTATAATTGTTAAGGATTTTCATTTGTTGAATTCAATTTTTTTAAATGTTATCTACTGATAGAGATGATTTTTCTATGCTTACGTGTGATTATTTGTTTCGAAATTCAACCTATATTTATTTTTCTGAAGAATTAATCTTTTAAAATAAATTCTGATGTCATGTTACTGTAATATTGATTGGTTAGTTTTGAGGCTTTGGTTCAATATAATATATACACCATAGTCCAACCTTCTCTTCATTGTAGTATGAATCTGCTGTATGAAATGCAGAACGTGGAGCTTGCTAAAGTTGCTCTCAGACCTGGGGCTGGCAACATGGTCAATGGAATCCTCCGAAAGCTAGTTGTGCTTAAGGTTTTACTTTTTGTAGATTGAATGTCTTAACTGTAAGAGTGAGAAATCATGAATTATTTTATCAAATCCATTGATGTTTGGTTTGCAGGAGAACGGTACACTTCCTTTGCCCAAAGTGGAGGGTGATGATCGTGCTCAAGCACGTGCTTTGGCAACTCTGCACTCACATCCAGTTGTGAGTGACTTTCTGCTTTCACTTTTTCCATACCACTATTCATTATTCCAATTCAGAATTAGGAATCACTTCATCAGAGGCCGATAAGCATAAAACCTTTTATTTTGTGCTCAGCAATAACATTAAAGTATGAGCATGATATAAGCTTAAGATATTCAAAATGGCTGTAAACAAAAAATTCAATGAAGAAGAATTAGAACTATATGATCAATACTTAATTTGTACTCATTTGCTACCAAGCTCTAGCATACCTAAAATGCTATGCTATTGGTGTTTTCTTAATATTTTGTGGTTGTTATCAAAACATAATTAACAGGATAATGTTGAAAGCCTGAATTTTTTTATTTATTTTGGAGGTGGATTTTGTACTTCAGAATTCAGATCCAGTGCAATAATAAAATCTAATGTTTCTCACTCTGATTAATGTTACAAACCCAAAATGGAAATGAGGAGAGAAATTTATTGATTGAATTAATTTAACAATGAACAATTCTTTTTACCTTTTTTTGGCTCATAACAATTTTAGTTTCCTTTTTCTATGAATCAAAGCTATAGTAGGGATAAATTACTCCAATACTACTACCCAAGGTGCCAATGGCATGTTTGAGATCCTACAAGGGCAGGCAGAGAACCACTATATAATGAATAATTTAGTATTTTTTTAATCAAACTAACAATGTAAAGGTTAAGAGAAGGAATTATGCAATTTACTAAACTTGCTATCACCAAAATAAGATAAGTAAAATTTAATTGAAATTTTTTCTTATTTCTTCTTTTGCAGTGGATGGTAAGGAGATGGACAAAGTATCTCGGCCAGGAAGAAGCCATTAAATTGATGATATGGAATAACAGTGAGCCCAGTTTCAGCTTAAGGCTAGTGAATATTTCTTCTATTTTTCTGTGCTCTACCCAGGGTAGCATGTAAGACAAACAATAAAAAAACTCAAGCTATATATCTATGATAATTTCAGAGCAAACCGTGCAAGTGGTTTTTCAAGAGATGACCTTGTGGCACAGCTTAATGCATTGAAGGTGCTACCACTTCCATGATTGAATGTGGCATTTTCTTCTGCTTATCACACTGTCTGCTTTTTATTTTATTTTATTTTTATTTTTTAATGTTTTTGTAAATTTATAAAATCCTGCAATTTGTTTTTGAATGAATTCCTTTCTTTATCTACAAGTCTGAGCAGAAGCTCATGTTAATTTGCACAACACAATCGTATATTAACTTTTACCCTCTGTATCTTCTATGTCTTCCTGACAGATTTAAGTTTCTCGTTAAATATCAGGTCCCACACAAGCTTTCATTGCATTTAGATGAATTTGTTCGTATCAAAACTGGGTTGCAGGTATGAATTTCCTAACAAGTATAATGAACACTGACTAGAGGAGAAAAGCCGTTTGGGACTGAATTATATACATATTTTCTACCTTATGTAATAATAGCTAATAGGTTCAATAGTGTGTAATTGTGCTTTAGCTGACTACTTGCTTGTTGTGGGTTATCTTTTACTTTCATTTCTTTTATATTTTTCACATGGGAGGCATTGAAGTTATGTTTTTTTTTGCTGTTATTATCTGTTATGAAGTAAGCATGACTTTCTCGTTTAAGTTGACTATTTGTAGGCTCATATTTCAGATTGTCATTCATGCTGGTCTCCTCAAGAAGGGTTTATGTTCAGTTCAGGATGAAAGTGCAGGTCTAGTAGTTTCTGTTGTGGATCCTCAACCTGGTGAAACTATCGTTGATGGTTGTGCTGCTCCTGGTGGAAAGACCCTTTACATGGCATCTCTTTTAAGTGGACAAGGTACTAATTCGTCTAAGATACTTTATTAAATCATATTGTATTCCAATTTCTTCAGACACTCTAATACATCTTTTCTCGACTTTGTTTTTCGTCCGAGGATCTTCATTCATTTTGGCTGCGAGACTTTGTTTGTCTCTACAATGTTGATATACTAGTTGCCTGCTTTTTTAGTTTTCCATTCAGCAGAATAAAAGGAAACCTTGTGTTTTCAGGTAAGGTATTTGCAGTTGATGTAAATAGTGGTAGGTTGAGAATTCTTAAAGAGACAGCAAAGTTGCACCAAGTGGATGGTGTCATTACCGCCATTCATGCTGATCTTCGTACATTGACTGTATGTTATGTTGTCCCTGTGAGTGTTAACTCGGAAATTGTTTTTTAATTATTTCTTATTAGTTTTCTTTTGGATTTCCCAGGATAACGGACAACTCAAGAGTGACAAAGTTTTGTTGGACGCTCCATGTTCTGGACTTGGTGTTCTATCCAAGGTGATTGTGTTAGATTATGTTTCCTCATTGTCATTGTTATCACAAATTATTCAGTATATTCCCCTTTTCTTGTTTATTAATCTGTTTTCATTCCTTGGATTTTGAAGAGAGCGGACTTGCGCTGGAACAGGAAGCTAGAGGATATGCAAGAACTGAAGAAATTGCAGGATGAGCTCCTGGATGCAGCATCCAAGTAAGCCGGAGATTCTCTTTGATGATCCGTCTGTGTTTGTGTACATTATTTTTTGTCCAGTGAATTCATTGAATGAAGTGACAAAAAGCTTCACATACTGGTTGCTAATCGTGTAATCTATCAAGGCTTGTTGTTGTATGCTGATATGAAAACTTGAGTATTCTAATCTTGAAATAATTTCTGTAGTAGTAGATGAAACTAATGACACATTGAATGCATTTTTTTCTGCACATTTAGATTGGTAAAACCTGGGGGAGTATTAGTTTACAGTACATGCTCCATAGATCCTGAAGAGAACGATGACAGGGTGGCTGCATTTCTTGTAAGACATCCGGTAAGAATGATCACTATTCACTAATCATATTCAAATATTCTATTTTTTTGTTTAAGATACTCTTGCCCTATCTGAATTACACTACTTTAAATTACCTTTAGTTGAATTGTTATGTCAGATGTTTTAAATGGCAAATCCTCCTTTTAAGCTTGGTGACGGGCTTCTTTAGAGAAACTAGATGCTATTTACGTTTCAGGGATATTGTTGCATAGCATTTGATTGTCTAATTCAATTTTGAGTTTTTGACACATAGCAGAATGGATTAAACACGAACAAAATATACATAATATTTCAAGTGCTAATTTGCTACTATTTGAATTTCAGGATTTCCACATTGATCCTGTAGACAGATATGTTCCTCCTGATTTTGTGACAAGCAGTGGTTTCTTTTTCTCCAACCCAGTTAAACATTCACTAGATGGTTCCTTTGCAGCTCGTTTAGTACGTGATTCATAGAATAAATTTCTGGGAAGGAATCCTTTATGGTTCTATTCTATCCCCAAGGAGTTGTCATTAGATGAAAAATGAAGAAGCTGCTGCTTATGAGTTGAGGCTGTTCTGGTATATCTCTCTCCAATTCTTCATGCTTTGAAATCGAGCATTTAGCCTGCAGTGGGAGGGATACTGCACTTCCAGAACAGACATTCTGATTTCTCTCCACAGAAAAGATTTAAATGAGATTATCAGCAAGTTCTATTTCACCAGGAACTCTGGAAGAATGATGAACTGATGATCCTTAAAACAAGTACAGATACGATTTCTGAATGGAATGTCCAAGCTTCAAAGATTTATCCAGCATAATCACACATTCTGCTGCAGTTTCAAGAGATTCCTCAGTAACTGTTAACTTGGAATGTTGTTTTCAAGGAGTGTTTGTAGCTTGATTTGGTTCAGTTTCATATTAAAAAGTCATTTGAATCAAACATCAAATATAATTTAGTTTGATTCGGTTTTAGTTTAATATAAAATCTGAATCAAACCAACTCAATTTTTTGAACTACAGTTTAATTTGGTTTCAGTGGTTTATATTTTTAAATTGTTATACATTCTATAACGAGGAAGTATATCATAAAGAGACATTTTTTATTATTATTGTCCTATTTACAATTTCTACTTTTTCATATTCATAGCTAAGTCACACTGCAATTGTTATGCTTTGATAATTAACTATAAAACTTTAAATTTTATATATAAGATTGACCCTTGATTTTTAATCTGAATTAAACCGCATATTTTAGGGAAAAAATAGATCAAAACATCCAATAGAAATTGGTTTTGATCAATTTTATGATGTTGGTTTAGTTTTTAATACCCTTAACTATTTTTACTGTGACGCTACCATATACAGTAAAGAGTTATTTATGTTACTGGTGGCAAATGATACATAGGCACTTTTATAGCTGCAGTTGGTTCATAACAAGATTAAATGACTGAACTAGAACCTTGAATTTAGCTGATCTAAATTTGTAATTGTTGTCAGAATGATGATATGTTGTAAAAGAGTTTATTATTAGACCGTCTATCTTATGTGAAAAAGGAGATGAAATGTCTAGTAAAGACCGTCTAGTAGTGTTGAAAGGAGTTAAGCAGTGAAGTTCGTATTTGTTATAATTGTAACGTTGTTTCTTGTTTTGAACGAGGTTTTGTGATCTTTTTTAAAAATAGCTTTTTATATAGATATTCTTTGATCAGTGAAGTGTTTTCTTTCCCCTTATTCTTGTTTTTCTTGATTCCTTGGTAACCCAACACTTTACTTGGGCAGAACGTGCTTTTCTCACCCACGGGGTATCGTTTGGCAGAGTCCTTACTTTCGTTTTTGTCTTCCCCTTTTTTAGCTTTTACAGTAATGCAGATTTCAAGATCCCAAACTGATATTTATATATATTTTTTATAAAGTTTTCAATATCATTATGCACTTAACAATAACAATCATGTACAGTTTCTAAATATATTAATAAAATGGTAATTTTTGAGAAGAAAAAAAAGTTTTGTAGGGTGAATAACATGTTAACACCTTGTTTGGAGAAATGATATGAATGGTTGTGATGAGTTGTTTAATGGAAAATGAAGATAAGGAGAAAGCTGTGACTGCGTGAGTACATTTGGCTTCTCTGAACTGTGCTATGCCATGCAGAGGCTATGACAGAGATGAGCATTAGCAATTGTTGTGCATGTCTGCAACGTGTCATGGAAACTATTATCCTCTCTGCTCTGCTCAGAAGTCACAAGTGAGAACAACAACCAAACCCTTCAGAGCATACATCACAGAGACACGCTCCATGGTCCCTCACATTAATTTCAAACACCAAAACAGGAAGACAGGTCCACATGATGGGGTTTTGGTTGGTTTCTCTCTCTCTCACAAGTGTATTCTCTTCTTAATACTGCTACCATGATTCAAGAAAATAAATGTTTTGATATCTGCAATTTTCTTATAATAGTAATAGTGAACCACTAATCATTTTGATCATCTGAAAATCTTTGCACTAATTGTTGTTAGAGAATTAACACATGTATCAGAGATAAACACATTTCATACTACTTGTTTCGATATTGTTAATATAATCTCACGTCGCTCATGAGTTACCGAGACGTCTTTTAAAGATAAAACCGTGACATGACACTAACTTTCCAAGTGAACAATACTAATTAACCCTAACGATGTTACTTCTCATATGTGGAAAAAAATTGTCTCAAACTCTTAATAAGCTGATAGAAAAATCCTTATTTAATAAATCGATTTTATAAGAATATAAGTCTTAATATTGATTAACAATGTAAAAATGTGTAGAATGTTGTTAGTGATGAAAATTAAAGTCATTTGATTTTCAAGCAAAATGCTACCTAGGATCTTATTCAGCAGTGTAGTTCATTGGCTCCGTGCATTCAACTAACGACACAAAGGGCGACAGTTTCAGTCGAACAGTACAAAACTTTCACTGTCATCTTCGCACAAACCTCCACTGTCTCAAATTTGATGCTTGAATCAATTTACCCTAAAGGTCTTGCATGCACTTCTTTTTACTAGCAGTTGGTTTTCAATATTACTTTTTAAAATCATTTCTTAGAGTAAGAATTAATTTTTTATTTTTTCATTTCATTCTCATTTTTAAAGTTGACTATAACATTAACTAGTTTTTCTCAATTCCATCAAATATTTAATATAAAGTGATAAGGAATAAAATAAAATATCTACTACTGTATTTTTTTTAAAAATATTACAGCTCTTATTTTCTGTCAAACAACTTTAACCAACAACACACAAAACCATAAAAGAAACAGAGGAAATATTAAATAGGAGACTTTGATCTCTTTATTTATAATTCCTTAGAATTAATTGTCATTGTTTTCAAAAAAAAAGTATTCAATAAAAAAACCCTTAACCAAACTAATTAATAATACATGATTGTAATTAATTACTTAGGTGATATTCCTAAGAATACATCTCTACATTTATTACACCTATAGAAGGTTAGATAAACCATATAGGCATATATATACATACATATATAAATACATATATATATATATATAAAAATTGAATGAGTTTGATGTTATATAAGAACCTATCTTGTTGTGCAGTGACATATTGAGTTTTGATAGAGTTTTTGTTTGATACGTTTTTCTCTCCTCATTCTAGAGCCTTCATCATGTTCAGGAACCAAAAATGTGTTCATCTTTCCCTCTCCATAACTCCATCTTTAGAATGCTTTTGCTTTTCCTACCTATATATATTATGAAGGTTATCATGCATAGTTCTCTCCTACCTGTAGAAAGGGAGAAAAGCTTAAATTGGTGAGACTGATTTGGAATCAAAGAAAATCAATATGCAGGTGAATTCATGCTTAACTGTTCAATCCTATTATTCAACATCCATATCATGTACTAATAATTTCTGTGCATATATCATATCATTTCTAAAGAATTTATAGTATATTTAAACGAATACTCATTCATTATATTTATAATCAGCATCATATCTACATGTTTTTTTTCTGATCCTTTTGCAAATAAGATCCATGGTTGTTATAATAGTCTGCAGAAATTATATAGGCTAAAAAGTAAAACATGAATTTACTTCTTTACAGATCAAGCAGATTTCGTTAAAACTCACTGCATTTCATTATGATTCATTCTAAAAGCATGGAAAGAGTTCATTTATGTATCTGTATATATCTATCATTTTTTGTATTTATTTAAGTTATCAATGTTATCTTGAAGTTGAAGCTGAATCAACAGGTTTTGATTAGAAATAACATATATATGTTTTCTTTTTATTTGAGAGTCCAGTCTTGAAACTACATCCAACATTAAAGAAACATTTCAAACAAATGTGTACAATATTTCCCAGGATTATTTATGGCTTGGACCATTAGTTTTCTCAGTTTGGTATTGCTTTCAAATTTGACCTAATTATGTGTTAGAGAAAGTAGTCTCACATCTTAATTAATATGCAGAGATATAAAAAAGGAAGAAACAAGTTTAAGTGAAACCAGCTTTTCTTAATATAATCAAGTAAACAAGACTCAAACAAAACGAGTAAACAAGAAAAAAGTATAATCAGATAGACTTAACTGTATATTTATAAACTTAGTATATGATTGACAGTTGACAGATAAACATATTTGTTGAACATGAGAGAAGATCTATTCTTATTATTAGATTGATGTGCATTAAAAGAGTCTATTAAAAATGAGTTTCTTGAAGGGATCTGAACACAGTTTAAGATTAATAATGGTATGCATGTATGTATAGATGAAAAATGCAGAAAAGAGTGGCTAAATATGCATGAGGGAAAATAGAGTAGGAAGAATTAAGATGGTGAATGTGGTAGAGGAAAGGTGCACATGCAAATGCCGTATTAATAAATGTATATGTATGGTCTGATCGAAATGCATGATGGTTGACATGTAATGACAGGTACTGTTGAAGGGTTCATTGGTGGTTGGAGGGATTGTGATGAGATATCTCATCTCATGTTGACAGAAGAGAGAGAGCACAACCCGAGAATGGTTAAAGGAGTTTTTGCCTTTGTTGGGAGTGTGCTCTCTCTTCCTCTGTCATCATCACATTCACATGCCTTTGCTTTCTAGGTAGCTAAACTAGAACAGTACATGCACCACTATGTGTTATACCTTTCAAGGTATGTCAAGCTTTTCTTATCTCAGCTTCTATTGGTTATAAACATGTCCCTTTCAAACTACTCAGATATGGCATGTCTACCTCATGCCACTGATAAATTCTAATGCTCCTTCAAATCACTGTCATATGAACATATCACCTTTTTCATAACAACTTCAAATTCAAGATAAGAGAAATAAAAGTGGATACAACTAAGAAGATTCTCTTCATTGTTATTGTAATGTTTTGGAGGAGAAGTGTATTATCTAAAAAAAAACTATATATAAGACATTTTTTTGAAGATTAAAAGTCTACAAAGTCATATTTACAAAGATTTAAAAAATATATTTAAGCCTATCAATTATTTTTCATATATTAAAAATATATATATTTATTTTCAGGTTTTAATTATAATTTAATTTGTGTATTTAAAAATGGTTTTTCATCATCAACTTAATTTTATAAAATACATATTTATCCTATTTAGATTGAAACACTGGTTGTGACAAGTTGTGCTGGTTTAGACATAACTGGCCTAATGGGTCAATAAATTAACATAAATTAATTTAAAAAATAAAAAGATATATTACCAAAATTTAAACATTATCAACTGTTTCTCTTTGAGTTTGAATTTTGGTTTCTCAAACTAAATATAAAGTAGAAAAATGAAATGCAAACAATTAATATAATAGTATTAGTAAAATTTTATTTTTAATTTATAAAATCATAAATAAACTATATAAAAAGAACAAATAAAAATTTGTGACAAACATATTTAAGAATTTTTATTATTATGGTTCCTCTTCTTTATATATTAAACTGTATTTTCCACAAGAAATGGCAAAATTAAAAATGTAATTCTTGTACTGAAAAAATCATTGTCACTAAATCAAAATAAAATTTAAAAAATAATTTAATATACAAAAATAATTAATTATTATATTGATTAAATTATATATTATTTTAAATATTAAAAAATTATTAGTATTTAAATTAATTTTTATTATAATATATAGTTTTTAACTTATTATCTAATTAGATATCAAAATTTTAAATATAAACATTAAAATCTATAATTACTAGCTAAAATTTAAATAGTTAATTCATAACAATTTAAAAATTATTTATTAATAATAAAAACTAATTTAAATATTAATAAAAAAATAGTATTTAATTTAATCAATATAACAATTAATTATTATTTTTTTATAAAAAGTAGTTTTTATTTAATAATTTTTTAATAGTATATTTAGATAAATTTTAGATTTGAAGTGCTTGAATTAAATATAGTTTCTTAAACACCATACACAAGTTGGTAGTAACATTATTTATCTGCTGGGACCTCTGAGAGTGGAAAGGAAGAACAATGTATTCACTTTTGGTCTTCCTTTTTCTATGAAAAACACACTTTGTTGTTATTAATCCCTTTCAATAAACCCTAAAACCAGTATAAAGTGATATACATAGGAAATAGTGTTGCTTAAGTGATACTCAAGATTTTGCCATTATCACTCTGTAAAGGTCAGTTTTGGTCCATTTTGGAATGGATTTCATCCTCAAACGGATTTACTCATAAAGGTAACAAGTGATGGAATCAATTAACATTAATGATAAACAAATTTTAAAAAATATTTCTAATCATAATTTTGTATGACTTGTAAATGTGAATAAGTATTCAAATATGGAAATTTGTGGATATATATATAAAGTATAAAGTGACAAAAATATACTATAAGGAAAATGTGTGACCCACTAAATAGATTTATGTGAGAGATATTGTTGAAAAAGCAGTGAAGGGTTTTGAATAAACTCAATGATGTTTTATGAGGAACACATGTCACTTATAAAACCTTATTTAGCAGTGATGATGACATAGAAAAGTTAATATATTGTTCAACTATGTAAGCAAAAGAGTTTGTTGCTTCAGAAAATCTTACCAGGTGAAGATACAAGATTACAAACAAGGCAAAGATGCACTCATTCGATGTCTACCTTTTCTTTACCTTTTTTTTTTTCCTTATATATAATGTCTAAAATATAGATACGCCACCCACATCTATATATTTATATAATTATGAATTATATATAAATTGATAATAAAGATTTATATGTATAAGAATATTTTAATTTTTTTTAGTAGAAAAATATTTTTATGACTAATTCAAAAGGATTTGTTCATTAGTTTTTAGAACATTAATGTATTTTTTTAAATTGTGTTAAAATTGTGTTAGAATTGACAAAAATCTAACACATATTAGATATTTCACCGATACGTATCCTATAAATATCATACGAGTATCGATGTTCGACACGGACATACCATTTAAGAAATATGTTTGAGTTTTATAACTTATATATAGAATGATAAAGAAGTTAATTAAGATTAATATGATACCAAATATAATATAATATAATTGTATTTTTCTTTTGGTTCTTGACAAAATTTGTTCTCTTTTTTTAAATTATTTATTTTAATTCTTATAACATATATTTTTAATTCCATGATATTTTGTTTATTTGAATTAATTTCTTTGGGAGATATTGGATTGGAACCAAATAAATCATCTACGCATTATATGAATATATATAATATTATTCACGCTAAAAAAATGAAATTAAAAATAAAATGATAATCATTTTACAAAATATCAAATTAAAACGATAAAACAAATCATAATAATATAATCATTTGATAATTAATAGTTTGAATTAGTTTTTTGAAATACTATACTCTTACATAATAAGGATACGCTTAATGTTGAACTTTCCATTTTAATTTTGGTGACACTCTTTTTAGTTTGTTTGATAACAGAATAAGAGCCCAAACTATAATTTTTCTTTTAAAGTCATCATACATTCACATTTCACTTTTTTTTCTACATTAACTCAACAAATTCTCATACTATTATTTTAATTATTTTTCACATCATTTAATTAAAAATTTATCTTTTATTATATATTTTTTAAACTGTTAAATCAAAGTTACTATGAAACTCAGACACTTCTCTTAAATGGTGTGTCACTCGTATGACACTTGTAGGACACGTATCCGTGAAGTGTCCAATTCAAAAAGTATTTGTTAGATTTCCAATAATTCTAATAGAGTTCTAACACAATTTTAAAAAGAAAAAATACATTAATTTTCTAAAAATTCAAACTTATTGTATAAATTTTTATTATGATTATAAAAATAAGAAACAAATTCTTTTGAATCTGAACAACATTTTTTTCTCCAAAAAATAATCTAGATCATACTTATACATATAAATATTTATTGTCAATTTATATAATTCATAATTATATAATATATAGATTCGTGTCCCTCTATCTTACATTTTAGATATTATACGTATCTTTGTGTTCATATCCATGTCGTATCAGTGTCTGTATCGATATGTATAGACATGGATATCAGTGTCTGTATCGATATGTATGTGTGTATGCTACAACTCTTTAATTTGTAAAAGTATAATTTTTCTTTTATAAAACAGGGTCCTGATTAAGAATTGTGCATTGGAACATGACTGCATGATTGCTAAACTATACAAACTAGGTTAACAGTAACAACATACAAACTTGTGAGTCAATTGTTCACATTCCTCATTTTGTACACTTGCAAAATTGCAAACACCATTGTTATTCTTACTTGTTTGAGCCATGACCAAAACAAAACCAGCTTCTTCTGGTGTGCCCTCAGCAGCATACACATGACATGAGAGTTCAGTGAATGAGCTATGAGTATGTATGAATGATGATGATCCCTGGAAAGGATTAAAGAATGAAAAGAACAAGTTGAGTTCAGTTGATTTTGATCTCACACATAGATTGGCTGGTACTGAACTCTTCACCATCAGACATAATGTCTTCAATGGTGAGGGGAAGATCAGAAGAAAATGTGAGTGTTGGCTTAACTTTTGGCACAAAAAGTGGTGGAGCTTCATTGTTCAGAATCTGAAGCACCCTTCTCATGGAAGGCCTCTCTGCACTATCAGGGTTTGCACAACTCAATCCCAAGAGCAAAAGCTTCCTCATTTCCTCTTCCTCAAATTCCCCATTCAACCTCTTATCAGCACCTTCAACCACCCTCCCCTCATGGTGCAGCCCCCAAACCCACTCAATCAGGTTCACCATCTTCGTCCCTTCTCTCTCAATTGGCCTCCTCCCACACCCCACTTCAAGCACCACCACCCCATAGCTGAAAACATCAGACTTTTCAGTGGCTTTTCCGTACTGAAGATACTCTGGTGCAAGGTACCCCATTGTTCCGGCGGTCAGAGTGGAGACTGGACTCTTGTCATGATCCATCAGCTTTGCCAACCCAAAATCCCCCAACCTGGGGTTCATGTTTCCATCCAGCAATATGTTCCCTGCCTTGATGTCCCTGTGAATCACTCTCTGCTCACATTCTTGGTGAAGGTAAACCAGAACAGAGGCCAACCCAAGAGCAATGTTCACCCTGTCGGACCAACTCAACAACCTCCCCCTTTCAGGTTCCTTGTAAAGCATCTTGTCTAAGCTTCCATTGGGCATGAAGTCATACACCAGCAACAACTCCCCCTTCTCGACGCACCATCCTTGCAGCTGAACCAAATTCTTGTGGCGCAAACCGGCTATGATGGAGAGTTCTGCCAGAAACTCTGTTTTCCCTTCGTGAGAGTGCCGCGACCTTTTCACTGCTGCAATGGTTCCGGAAGAGATAAAGAAAGCCTTGTACACCGTCCCAAATGATCCATGTCCAACAATCCTACTCGGGTGAAACTCTCTTGTCGCGGACTTCAACTCTCTGTAATCAAACGCCCTCGGACACGCCACGAAACCATTCTGAAAATCCTCTGTTCTCCCACCCCTCTGTCTCCGAACAAAAACATAACCCAAGATTGAAAAAACCACAAAGAAAGCAACAGAACCCGCAACAAGCACACCAATGCCAGCCCCCTTGTCACGCTTCTTGGAAAAAGTAGAGTTAGAAACAGAGGCAGAACCTGAGCCAGAAACAGGAACAGTTCCCACCACGGAAACGTTGTGAGGGGGCAACCTCGTTCTTGCGGGAGCAAAAGCACTGCGAAAGGTCCAACTATGGATTTGGTGAATCTCGGTGATTCCTGGAGTGGAAGCGGAGAATCCAACGTAGACGGGGTTTCTAAAGTGTTTAGAAAGATTGAACTTGACGGAGAGAACAGGGTCGACGGGTTTCGGAAGTGAATAGCTCAAGAAAACGGTGACCAGAGTTCGATCGGCGTTGTAGTCGATCCATGCAATGATGGTGTTGCCGCTCTTGAGGTCGATGCCGTGCAAGATGGGGTCACCGGTTTTGAGGGACTTCATGGCGTCGACGTCGAAGCCGACGTGGTTCTCATTGGGGTCGTCGAAGCGGGAGTCGAGGCGCGTGTCGAACTCGACGGCGACGAAGGCGGAGGGGAGGCCGAGTGGGGCGGAGAAGGAGAGGTTGGGGGAGAGGAAGAAGGCGAGGCCGTCGCCGGAGGAGGTGGGGTTGAGGTTGCTGATGGAGAAGGAGAAGGTGGTGGAGAAGGAGGCGAAGGTGGCGGTTGGAGGGTGGAAGAGTGGGATGGGGTAGGTGTAGATGACGGCGCCGGAGCTGGAAGTGATGGCGGCGTTGGTGAGTCTCACGACGCCGTTGGTACATAGAGAGGAATCGCCGAGAAGGGTGAAGTTGGTGTTGTTGAGAGTGAAAGAAGAGAATGAGAAGCTGACGCTGTTTTCTGTGGCTGTGACGTCACACGAGGCGGCGAAGAACAGCATGAAGATGAAGAAGACAACCATGGACATGCACGTTCAAGAATCAACAAGAAATCAATGAGTGAATGGAGAACTCTCTCTGTAACACTATCTCTATGGAGAAATGTTTCCATGCATAACTTTTTTTTCTTCTATTTTTCATCCTAAAGTACAACTCAAATATTCTTATATTGTTTTGTTTTATTTTATTTTATTGGATTACTCATATGTAGATTTTAGTTTTCCTTAAGCATTTAATAAATAAAGTAAAAAAATTATAATGGGCTATAATTATGTGTAGTTTATATTAAATCTTTATAAAAATGGATCATATTGAAAATTCAAATATACTTTTGGGTTGAAATTCAACTTTTTGATGAGGTTTCTTTGATCAATGACATGATTTAATTCATTTGTTTCCAAGAAAAAGTATTTGCAGGTTCACGAAAATGCAATCGATTATGGAAAACATCTCCATGCATAATTTTCAGTGTTGTTTACAGTTTTTTTTTTTTACAAATTATTTTTGATTAAAAATATTTTAAAAGAGTTATTTTTATTTTTATTAGTTATGTATTTTATTAAATTTAAATAAAATATGAATATATAAATATATAAATCTTATTCTAATTTTATTTTCATCTAATATTAGTTTTTTAAATTTTCTCTCAAGTATTCCCTATTACATTCTTTTTAAATTATATGATCAATTCTTATAATTTTATAGCTTTGAAAAAATTTAGTCAATGAAGGAGTATGTTAGCTTAGCACTTTTCATTTCTTTTTTCAAAAAAAAAATATTAGTAAAATTAATTAACTAATTAGGCTAGCTTAGCACTTGGTTTTTGTCTTCTTTCTTTTGAAAAAAAGCTGCATAGGAGTTTGGTGTCCGTTTTAGTTGCAGATGTTGGTGCATTGTTGGTGTGGTAGTGGAGGAATTTTTCGCTCTTAGTTGTGGTACACATTGTAATGAGATAAGAAAGCACATTTCATCTTTATTTTTTTCATTTTTTAGGTGAATTGTTCCTGGATGACAATATCCGAAAGTCTGTATATAAACTTACAAATGCATGAATCTGAAAGAATGTGAGTATCTCTGGAATAAAAATAATGCATAAGATTATTTTATTTTCAATTTAAGATTCTGAATGCATATGTCAAGAAGTGTAATAGGAATTCCAGATACCTATATTCGGAAGGAGTATTTGATTTATGGATATGAATATCTATAATGATTTTTTGGATTTCGGATCGCTACATCCAGAAGGTATCTTGACTTTTGAAAATGTAACCTAGTTTTTACTTCATTAAAGATATTATAGTAATTTCACATGGACATGTTGGGTGCGAATCTGAAATAATATGGTGTAGGGAGAATCAGCCCAAGGTAAAATCCAAGAGGCCCAATTGGGCCAGCGTCAGCGTGCGTGGATTTGTTGGCCCATCTAATTGAATTCTGTTGAAAAAAAAAAGCGTGAAGTATGGTGCGGGCATGGAAATGGAATATTGGAATTTGGAATTTGACGTGTTTGAAGGAACCGAATTCATGAAAAAAAGAAAGAGTTTGATGAATCGTAGTATTTGTGCTTCAAGCAACACTTCCAGGTTCTTTCTCTCTGCAATTTTAACTCATTTCTTTATAATTCACCGCAAATCCAAAATCCACCCATTCTTCACTGCTTTTATGTATTCTGTAAGGCTAATTCTTCTATTGCTTCATCAATTGCACCTCATTCTCATTAAATTACGGTTTATCTATGCTTTCTCATTTTTTTTCTAGCTTGAAACTCCATATCTTCACGTTTGGCTGAATAAAAACGCGTATTGTATTCTATTTAGAGCTTGAAACTGGAATTTGAAGTTCACTTAATCAAGGAAAAAACTAGTTGATTGCATTTTGATTTCGGCAATGATGGTATTTTAATGGCTTCAGGTCATGGATGTTCCACTGCCACTGGATAAATTGGCTTTAAATTTGATTAATAATGAACCGGCGGCCCCTGGAAACACCAGCAAGTATGTTCCTGTACTATTTTTTATTTATTTATTTTGGGTAATTTTGCGGGGGTGTTTTCTGTTGACCTTATTATGAATCATGACATTCTTTCTCTCTGTCTCAATAAAACAGCAACAAGATATACGTAATTCTGGTGGCAACTGGAAGCTTTAATCCACCTACTTTCATGCATTTACGCATGTTTGGTGAGTTGAGTTTTAGAGCTCAGATTCTTTTCTTTGTTCTCATTTTCATACTGCTTTGGCCCTTATGAAACTCAGATCTGAATAATTTTAACTCCTTCCACTCCTCCGAAATAAAGAAATGGCATGACTGTACCTTCACTCTTGAAAGTATTGATTATTGAAAATTTGATGTTTTTCTTTTTTTGCTGTTGAGTGTAGAAGAATTAGGGGGGAAGGGGTATTAAGATCTCATATACACCATGTGAAAAGAATAATTTTGCATTGGTTTCTCAATAATGTAATAGTCAACAGTGCATGAAATGAGAATGGGATTATATTATCAGTTCCCTCTCATTTAATTTTCATTTACTTTCTGTTTGTCTGATCTTTTTAAAAAAATATATATTTTTTATGTCCTCAGAGCTTGCAAGAGATGCGTTGAATTCAGACGGCTACTGTGTAATTGGAGGTTACTTGTCTCCTGTGAATGATGCATACAAGAAAAAGGTATGTTGTTGTCAGGCAAGGAGAGAAAAAGATTATCCATTGTTTATATTCATGCTTGCAAGACTGTAAAACATAGCTCGGGGGAAAGCTTATATTATTGAGAGTCAGTCAGCAATCTATTTGAGATTTAAAACACAGCCAAGTTTTCAATTTACTTTTTCAGCAAAGAGATCAAATCGTATGTTAAGTTTTGCTATTAGTTTCACTGCCACATGTTGGTCTAATTGAATTTTGCTCGTATGTTTATGTAGGGCCTAATATGTGCGAAACATCGAATACAGTTATGCCATTTAGCCTGCAAAAGTTCAGATTTTGTAATGGTTGATCAATGGGAGGTAAATTACTCGTTCTATCAGCTAGACTGCTCATATCTTTCTATTCCCTTTGAATGTGAAAAGAATTTGAGAGACAGTGCTTTGATGTCATTGTGTTGCAAGAAATATTTTACTGGCAACCTTATTTCTTAATATTTTGCATTTTTATCTGTCTATAAACTGGTACAGGCAAGTCAAAGCACATATCAACGCACTTTAACTGTTCTCTCCAGAGTCTACAATTCTGTTTGTGAGACTGGGTTGGTATCTAGAGGTATGCTCGAAAAACTAGCCTTAATGAAATCACTTTAATCTAATTGTCATCTCAAAGGGAAGAAGTGACACTGAAACAAATATCTTGGGCCCTGTTCCGGTGAACTTCTTCCTAAACACTTCTAAGAGAAGAAAATAGGAAGAAAAAATGAAATAAAGTTCTTCATAAATTAAAATAAACTTATTCATAAACTAATTAATAGAAACTTTCTAAAGTAACCTCCTCCAAATCAGATTTTGAAGTTATGCATAAGCAAGTTTTATTATAGCTTATGGAAAAAAATTTTCTTCTTTTCTTTCTTACAAGTCTTTATGAAGAAGTTTACCCAAACATGTCCCTAATCCTTTTTAAGAATGAAAGACCAGTCACGTTAATGTTGATCCCAGCTGCTGATGAACTTTAAAAAAAAATGTGCTAGTTTGTGATTTAAATAATTAATATATGATTTTTAATGTTTGGACATGTTTTGTGCAATTTCTTGGTGCAATATAGATGCATGATTGGATGGGCAACTTTGTTCTGTATGGTGCTAAAGCCTTCAAAAGTTATAAATCATCTATCCTATATGTTAATCGATTTAAATGCGATTTAGTCTAAAAGGAGCATTTATAGTTCCCTTCATTAAATAAAAATGTTGTGCTAGTCTTTCATTTCTTTCTATAGATGTTTTTGACAATGTTATAACAATACAATAACTTGCTTTTATATTGATTAGTGTAGAATCCCTCAAGGTCATGCTTCTCTGTGGTTCTGATCTTCTTCATTCTTTTGGCATTCCTGGAGTCTGGGTTCCTGACCAGGTACTTATGCATTCAATATAATAGAAAAGTCTAATATTGTATATCACAGATTAGTTTAACATGGAGTTATTTTGAAATTCTTGGAACAAGACTTTGCCCTCCTAATAATTTTGGTAAATGAACCTTTAATGGTCGTGGAATTCAAATTCAATGGAATTAGATTAATTTTGTGGTGTTTTTATTGTTAGAAATGGCAAACTTATTGTGTAAAATATTCTTCTTCTCATGTAGATACGAAGCATGGGTTGAATATAGATTAGGAGTGTCAAACTAATGAATTGGATCAATTTTGAATTGAAATGGATTACCATTAATCCACTTATGACCCTTTAAAATGCATTAAACAAATCTAATCCATCCGTAGACTGAAGATTTGTTTCATAAAGAAAGTAATAAATTTAGAGCAATTGAGAACTTGATATTAAATGCATTGCAAAATATCAATCCAACAATGTGATCCAGTTCAACTAATATATTTATTTTTATTTATAATGGAACGAATGGATTGATTTATGGTAATGGATTGAAGGATTAGTGGATAAACAGATTGAATTGCCACATATTTTTCTGAATACCTGTTTTCCAGGTTGTGGAAACAATGAACTATAATTTTGTCATTGTGCTTTAGGTTAAATCTATATGCAAAGATTATGGAGTAGTGTGCATTAGCAGAGAAGGACAAGACGTTGAGAAGACTATATCTGAAAATGAAATTCTGAATGAGAATCAGGTATTTCACATTTCGAGCTTGACCTATTTCTATTTCCCAACATGTGTTTACAGCCAAATGGGGTTTATCAATTTTGAACATTTCCAAATATCTGTTTACTGTGTATTTGTATTTAACCATATCAAGGTCAAACTGTGTTGCTCCACACGGGAATTGCAAATTTAATAATTAAAATTTATTACCTTTGTGTGTGGTAGCCCCTGCATGGACACTGAATGACTTTTAACCACCTGACATTTTGTTGACATGCTTTCGGATACTACTTAAGTGTACACCTGATAATGAACAACAATGAATTGGTTTGCTACTCAGCTTTTATGCATATTTAAATTTTCCACTGCAATGTTTTAGGATAATATCAAAGTTGTGAATGAACTTGTACCAAATCAAATCAGCTCAACCAGAGTAAGGTAATGCTATGACTTTGTTTACTTTCAAGAGTTACTGGACAATAATTTCAAAACGGGAGTCGTTGTTCAATTTTCATTGTCTTTTTCACTATTCAGGGATTGCATTGCAAGAGGATTATCTATAAAATACCTTACTGCGGATGAAGTGATTGACTACATCAGAGAGCAACAATTATACCTGAACTTAAATGATAAGTAATTACTGTTGTTTCTCATTACATATGGGTCTTTGCACGAGCAATTGCACTATCTGATCACATTTTCAATGCACAAATAATTCTGTGTTGTAAATTTTCGGATAAATAAAATGACCTGATTTATAAATTGCAAATATTCAGTTGAAGTTGTTTACTTTAACATTGTTGGAATCGTGAGTGAAGAAGCCTTGTCATTATAACATGCAAATATACGATTCTGTAACTCAAGATTAGTCTTCTCCCACATCTCATCAGTTATCAAAGTAGTTGCTCAAATTATAATATATAAATTGATTAAATCTCAACTTATAAAATTATGAGATTTCTACTTTGTTTGGATCAACTTATATCTATATCTCTAGTTCATCTTGTTCGTAATAATGGAAAACCAAATTCAATTTTGGTATTTTGTTCTATTTATATCAATTAAATATTGATACTCCAATTTTATTCCTTGAAGCCATTATAATTAAAATTTATTATATGTGAGAATTAAAGTAAATATTTTCAAATTAAAGAACTAAAACTAGGGAAAAAAATACGATTTAAAAAGTCATAGGAAGATAAAATCACACTTTTTAATTAAATCTGAAATTTAAATAGATAAAGTTATTCGGTTTTTTAAATTTAACTTTATGTAATAAGTATTAAATTGATTAAGTTCGTAAATAATATGGTCTTTAAAAAAAATTCATTCTCAGTCAAAAATATTATAATTAAAAAAATTGTAAAATGAATCGCATTACATGTGAGAGAAACTACTTAAAATTGATAAATATATAACTTATTTCATTTTTTGTATACCATATATTTAGAAAGTTTGAAGAGTATGGAATATGGAAGAATTAACAAAATCTATAAGAAAAGCTTTGAACTCCAAAACACAAACCTAATTCTGAATGTTAGTTAGAATCATGTCTCCATTTCTAATAGAACTGCAAAGACTTGTTCAGTTGCATGTCTATATTAGACAAAGTTTATAATTAATTTTTATCATGTAAACTCTTCATCCCAACAAATGACATTTTGCAAGGATAAGAACAGATTCCATAACAAATAACATGCTACAAGACGCATAAACTAAGCGGCATTTTAATTCCGACCAAAGTTTTTATTAACATAATATATAAGATTTGTGACACCCGAAATGTCTCATATTATTTTATTTGTTCTTTGCTGATAAAAAAAAGACAAGAGTTTATTAGACTTATCAAGATCATCCATTATCGAATCATTTGGACTACTTACAAATATATAGTTTTACATATGAGTCAACAATCTAATTTTATAAATCGATTTTATAAAGTTGAGTTAGACTTAAAGTCGTCTTCTTCTTAAGATAAGTCAATATGCTTACTAATTAAATTTACACTATTGCCTTATCTTAGTCATATTTTCCACAAGCATGTACAGTCGTTGCTAAATTTTGTCAAAATAATATATATATACTTTAAAAGACAGTTTCTTGATAAAACTTTTTCACCTTATACACTCATCATGCTGAGGAATTCATCATGAATGGTAGGCCAGCTCTTACCTGAGATGAAAAAGACAAGGTCTAAAAGATAGAAAAAGAAGAAGTGAAAAAGAAAAGTTGGAAACTTTATGAATCCGTTAGCACAGAGTCATGCAGAGTGGAGGACATTAGTGTGTGCTGGTTCAATAATACGATGACAAATGAGCTGACATGCGGCACCATATCCGAGTAAAAAGAAACGAAAGATCCAAGACTGTAATAAAACACTCTTATCCTCAAAAGCTTTTGTAAGTTCATCATTGCAATCCCCATCATTGCTTCTTATAGATGATTTTTCCTTGTCTAAAGCAAGTAAAACATTAAGGTTTAGAGAAGAGAAGATGTTTGGAGCAGAATTTCTGACAGTTGTAGTGATAACACTTTGGTTATTATCAGAGTCCAATTTTGATTTTAAAGCATATGGGGATGCATTAGCTGATGTCATCACAACCCCAACTTGTGAAAACTGTCCCAAAACTAAATGTGATGACCCTTCATGTCAGCAGGTCACTCCACCCCTTTCTGCTTACCCTTCTTATGGAGGAGCATCACCACCACCTTCTGGTTACTCTGTATATGGTGTTCCTCCTCCACCAGTACCAGCACCACCACACAAGACAGGACTAGGCCAGTCCAAGTGTCCTCCTGCTGCAAGTGTTCAGTGTTGTACCCCTCCTGCTCCTTACACTTTTGGTTATGGTTATGGACCTCCAAATCCTTATTATGCCCCTCCTAATCTCTACACCTACGTGCCTTATGGGAAAGGTGAAGGCCATGCTTCTATGATTCTGCCATTTCTAGCTCCTCTTATCACCCTTTTTTCTTCTGTCATATTTCTCCTCTGAATTTAGCTGCTTTTTGTTGTTTATCGTCTTAGGGTGATGGGAAAAATTAAGGATCATTCTAGATCGGACATGATAGACCCTTCTTGTTGTATAATATCCTATTGTCAATAAATATAGATGCTGTTGTAATTAAAAATGATGTAGTATAAAAAAATGTATGAAAAAAACATTCTAAGTTACTGTTCTAATTAAGGATTACTTGAAAAATTGAGAATCACACCAGTCATACGCGTGGTTAAAGTTAGAGTAGAAGAATGTTTAAAGGGGGAAGAGAGGAAAATACAAGGGTAGGTATGGCACCAAACAAGCAATGGAGATTTAACCAACCAGTGTCGTAAGATTAAACATTAAAGAATTTAACTAATAATATAAATATTTTTTAAACTATTATCTGATAATAAATTGTCATCCACAATAAAAATAAGATTTTTTGAGATTTATAGTAATTTTTTTAAAACTATACATAAAGTAGCTGTTGATTAATCTTTAATATAAGAGGAATTCTAAATCAGTTGGTTAAGTAGTTTGCATGAATTATTATAACCTCCTGACATATTTGGATGAAAAATTATAAAATTCATTGCATTGATTAAGTCTCAAACTAAACTCAAAGGACAGGGATTTATATTGACTATAAAGAGGTTAAGTCTCAACTAGCCAATTATTAAGGTTTGGTTCAATCGGCCATAAATGGTCCAAAGCTTCTAAATGCATAAATGGTTTGTACGATTTGTTGGTTTGGAAGAAAAGAAGTACCATCATGTCAAGAAATAGAAAATTTGCATGCCTTAAAAAGTTGTTTGGAAACAAGTCATGGTAGTTGAATAAGCATGTCAAGCTAGTTTGTCAAACCTGTGCCTGTTGATTCCAGTAATTCAGGGAGGCATGTGATCATGTCTACCAAGAAGCAAAAGGGAAAATGAGAAGAGGCAATGGTAACATGAAATGGTTTTGCTTGCTGTTCTCATATCACAAAATGAAAGGGAATAAACAAAAGCGTTTCACAAAAGAATATTATCGAGTGTATTGGATCAGGTGAGTTAGACAGTAGTGGATACGGTTTCAACGCCTATGAGCATTTTTCAAGAACAGCTACAATACATGAGTATTGTGTAGTTAATCACAGATACTATAGGTGAGGTCAAGCATAGAACCTCTGGAACCAAATTTTATGCAGTTGCTTTTTATCAACATCAACATGAAAAGGTGGTCAGTTACCTATATATCCCACTTGAGGACATCTTGAACCTATTTGAGACAACAGATAAATAATGAAAGGAGTGCAACAATATAAAATGGAGTTCCGATTGCTCTTTTAAGCAGATACTGAGACCAAAGACAAAACTAGTATAATGCTGTGTTTGGTTTTTAGGAAAGAAATAGAGAATAAATAAGTAGAGAACAGATGGTATGGTCGGTTCCACAAATTATTTCTTCTGATCTCTCCCACTACCAAATACACAAAATCGATTCTCTCCCTTTCCATCCTTCCCCCTCCACTCTACCAAACACACCCTAAGATTAACCAATGCCACGTTAGAGAAGAGAAATAGATTGTACTCAATGCTATCATATTCACATCCTATTATCCTTTGATTTCACACTGAAGTTACCATTGATATGTAGTTATAATTGCTAAGGGTTGTCAATCCTCAAGCCCTCCTAAACTTGGGAAGAGTGATGGAACTTTACATTCACACATCAGAATTTATACTGCATGTAATGTAACACCTTTAGTTGGTAAATGAAGATTGATTAAACCTATCTAGGATTGTCCTAGTCCCACCACCCTCAAGCATTGACACCATCTTGTATCTCTCAGAAAAGTTTGTCAAATCGATTTAAGGAACTAACCAAGTTCGGTCATAAATATTTAAGGAATTCTTACCACATTCACATTCAAGTCGGGCTCACACTCCATCATCACCACTCTACATGTGTTTAAGCTATAAAGGATAGCAGAGGATGGGTAAAATCTAAAATTGTCACACAGATTATCCTTGATCAAACAAATACGTAACCAATCAAATAGAGGTGAGAAACTAATGAAATGCATTGAGATCTAGTATAGGGATATGGGTGCCTTAATATTTACTAACTTTTCGAATAACAGCCAACATCACAAATTGGTTTCAAGCTTTCAGAAAAAAGCAGAGAAAACTGAAATTAATAGTTCAATACTATCCACAGCTGCATGCTGTCTATATATGCAGCAAACGATTTCCTTTGGGTTGCCTTCCTTCCATCGTATGTAAAAAAGTTGATCAACCTAGAAGACTATAGGATATAGAAAAATATCCATGGAAAAAAATATTCCAACATTAGCAAAGTACCTTTATTTGTGCCTCCTCCACCCTTGTACATAACCATTGTAGAAAAACACCACTCTGAAGTCTGAACTCTCATATAGCTCAAACTAAAACCTAACAATGTAAGAACTAAAAAATTAATGTGTCTTTGTGTGTGAGAAACGCGAACACTCAAAAGCCATAAACATTCAGCAAATCCAAGAGAAAAAAAAAACGTTGAATTCAATTAACAATGGAGAAAGGGAAGCTTTTCATCGTCTTACAATAATTTGATCCTGATTCAGAAAGACATACTAGAATCCAGAAAATGTAATAAACAATTAAAATGCGTTTCGCAGAAGCTTTCTAGGATAGCTATTGTGGAAGTGAAAATGCAAACTTTTCCACTACCAAGGCTTAAGTTGCTTTGCTATACAAGTAAATTATCAATAATGGGTTGGTGAATCAAAGAACCTGCCTGTCAGCGGCATCAGCAACAATGGGCAATCTGGGGATTTGACCCATCAAGCAGGAAGAAGAACCATAAACCAAGCACACCAAGAGGAAAAAGAACACTGTGCTATCCAAACTCATCATCAAATCCAACCCCAACCCATCCCTGGGATTAAACCCTCTTTCCAAGAGGTCAGGAAAAATCAACAGCACATCAAGGACAATGGCCTGCATGGTGTTGAACCTCACATACCTACTGAAATTGGGGTTTCTCACCACAACAAAATAAAGGGTCAAAAACACAAGGAACCCATTAAAGGGAAAGCTCTTGAAAACTCTTATTGCAGGGACCAGTGGTTGAATAATGGCCTGAACAGGGTAGAACTGAGTGATTACATACTTTCCATACTGTATGCCATCGAAGAAGGGGTAAAAGTAACAGAGTGCTGAAATCAAACGGTCAGGAACATCTGCAGAGTCACTGCCATTGGATTTGGCCACCACAAGGCTTCTGAGCTGGTGGGGCTTTCTCAGTTTCTTTGGAAGAATGTTGAGTGTGAGAAGAGAAGGGTTAACAGAGGAATGCAAAAAGGTGGATTGAAGTGGTTTTTGCGAGAAGCTAGAAGCTACAGGGCAGAGGAAGGTGGAACAAGCCATGTTTGTAAAAAAGATTGGATTTTGATACAGTTATGCCAAATGGGTAGAAGAGAAGATGAGGAGTGAGAAGAAGAGAGACATGGTTCGATAACATCACAATCTTTCTTCTTTCAACAACAATTAAAAAAATATCTTTTGCTTCACTTGCTCAATATTCTAACCACTATTTTTATGTTATTGTAATAGGATATTTTTCCCCCACAACATAATAAAGTTATTGTCTTTTCGTTTATTTTTATTTAGTGCAATTTTTCCCTTTCCAATTGTTTTAAGTAACACATTATTATGTTTTAAATGTTATAGCTTTCTTGGATAGTTTTAACCAAATGAGAAATTAAATAAAAATAATGATGTTAAAAAATAAAATAAAATATAAATAAGCAAAATTATACTCGAATTACGGGTGTTTGCATATTAAATTGAATGGATTTTGAATAACAAAATCATCCACACAATTACTTTAATTTTCTTAATTAATCGTTCTTCAGTTTAATCTTTACTTTTGAAAAAACATTAAACAAATCATAAATATAATAAAAAGTGTATATATCAAAGATTCTGTTCATATGTCGCTTCATAACTTAATAATTATATTTATGTATTTTAATTTAAATAATTGATAAAAAAAATATACCTTTAATTAACTTTTTCATAAATGGATATAAATTTATGAATGATGTATAGGTGTGTGTGTTTTTAAATCAAATTCGAATTAGAATTCAATACAGGAAAAAAATGTTGAATTTTTAATTTTTTACCCAATCGATTTTTTTTGTTTTTTTTAGACTATTTTTTCAGTTGTGACTGAACTAGATCTGTTTATGAAGTTCCAAACTCTAATCAGCAGTTTTTATTTTGATTAATTGAAAATGATAATAAATAAAAAGCATGATTGATTCTATTAGGAGAAGTATAGTTTTGGGCTTTGTGGGCCGGTGGAAATCCACGAGAATTTACATCATTAAAATAATTAATAAATTAATACTAAATTTAAATATAAAAATAATTATATTATATTATATTAATTAAATTAAATATTAATGTAAAAATTAAAACATTATTAATAAATTGATATCTAAATTAACTACTTAGATTTTAATTATTAATGTTTTAATTCTAAAATTAGTCTTAAAATATAAGGTAATAAACAGGTTAATACACATTTAAAAACTATTTTATAAATTTTTGTTAATAATAAAAACTAATTTAAATAATAATAATTTATTTAATTTATAAAATGATATCAAATTTACTTAAATAATAACTAATTATTTTAGTTTTTAAAATTAATTTAAATTTCTAAAATTAATTTTTATACATTAAAAAATGTAGAAGAAAAGTAAGGTTGAAGGACAATAATGGAACAATCGAAAGAAAGGTGGAGATAAAGTAAAAGCAGCATTCCATCTTTGATACAGATATGTTTACAGTGATCACTTTATTATGAACACATGATTGGGAATGGAAGAAGAAGAAGAAGAAGGAATATTTGAGAATTTGCATAATGTGGTAGAAAAAAGAAAAAGATTATTTATATGTAGTATTATCATAGAAACATAAACAGAAACAGTAAGAACACTGTCTTAACTTTACAGAGTGAAAAATTGGTTCATATTTCTTCACTTCACAGTTTAATTAAATAAATTAACGCAAGCCTCCAATTAATTAATTAATTAATGAAGCATTAGTCTTTGTTATGATCATCACTGCTAATATGCGCTTTTTATGATTTCAAAAATAATATAATAAGAAAAAGGAGTGGCAAATAGAGGACCACGTCGATCTATGTATGTGTATCTCTCTCTATCTGGGTCGACCAGGGGCAGGATAACTGGGCCCAGGCCCAGGCCCAGGCTTACCCATAACCGGACCGGCACTCACTTGATGGAACGCGGGGGAGCCGTACACGTGTCCCTGGTGATGCATCATGGAGGCGGCGGAGGACGGGGAGTAATCGTAGCCGCTGACGGCAGAGGAGGAGGCGTCCTTGTCGCGAGCGGCGACGGTCTTCTCTCCCTCGATCTCGCGGAAGCGCTGGAGGTAAATTTTGAGCGGTTCCACGTAGTCCTCGAATCCCAGGGTTGTCATCGCCCACAGAAGGTCATCGCCGTTGATTGTCTTGCGCTTCTCGCGCTGGCACTTGTCGGAAGCTTCGCCGGTGATGAAACTTATGAACTCCGACACGCATTCCTGCACGGTCTCTTTGGCGTCCTTGGAGATCTTGGCGTTCGCCGGCAGAGCCTTTTTCATGATCCTGCTGACGTTGGCGATTGGAAGGAAGCGGTCCTGTTCCCGCGGCGACAACTCGCTGAAGCCGCTGTTCCCGGCGTTCTGCGCTCCCCCCGAGTCGTTGTCCGAGTCAGCCATGGACGACTCAGTGACGATTCCGAAGGCTCCACCAATTCAACTCTCTACTCTGCCTTCAGTTGACTTCCGAGTGAGAGAGTGAAGAGAAAACGGAAGAATGGAATGAGCAGGGTCCGTTGGATCAGAGCCTTAATAAGCCTTTATCTGCTGGACACGTGGAGCCTTCTACACCGTTGTTAGTGGATAAGTGTGACCTTGTACGGACGCCTTTTCAGCCATTGGATCTCACGAGGGAGCAACGATCTGGACCGTTGCTTTCGTATCCGCTTCATGCTCCACTCTAAAATTAAGATAAAAGAGTAAATAAGAAAAAATTATTAGATTATTTATCTAATATACATAACATTAATATGATATAAATATTGATATAAATCTAAAAATGTATTATATAAAAGAGTAGAACTCAAACTTTTCCAAATTAAGATAAATGAGTAAATAATTGAAAATAGTTTGTTACTCCAAAACAATGAAAGATACTGATGACCTACATATACATGTCAAACAAGTTTGAATGAATTCATAATCTTACTTTTTTTTTGTTGGCCTCAATTTTGTTTAAAGTTTTCCACATCAAATTAATCTCTAGAGTTATAAAGTTATAATTTTAGTTCTGAAAATGATTAAACATATTTATTAATTTAATTTTAATTTTAATTTTTTATAATTTTTATAAACAAATAATTAATTTTTCAACAATTTTAAGATTAAAAAACTTTTTTTTTGCAATTAAATTTTACTTGGCATTCATCCCAGTGTGAGTGTCCACAAGGAAAGTGGTTTAATAAATTATTAGATGGTGAATAATTAGTTGTAGGACAAATCAAAAGAAGAAGTGCACTGAATGAATAGTAGTTTTCTTCATTTTGAAGCAAAATTACATGTTCCAAATATCTATCTATCTAAATTCATAATATAATATATATTAAAGTATGTTATTAAAATAATAAAGAGGTTTTATGTAAGTTTAAAAGAGAAAAAAAGTTATAAAAATAGTAAATAAAGTGTGTGGGAATAATGATATGGAAAGGAATAATAGGTAAAAAGGCATAGAAAAGAATGAGTAATAGTTGAATGATGGGGAGACATAGGGCTTTCAAATAGTAGTTTAGTTATAGTCAATGGTGACTTTGCATGCCTCACCCACCAATTCAACATTATTATTCATCTCGTGTCTTTTTACCTTTTCTTTCCTATTATTTCTTTATCAAATATTTATCTATATGTTTCATTAAAAAATAAAAATAAAAATTAAGGCAAATTCATATTTCTTAATGACTCGATACGGTTAATATAGTCCTACATCGTTTCATAGTCGAGGTCTGTGACAGTTTATATATTTATTCATCTTCTAACTTATTAAGATGTCTTTAAGAATAAAATTGTGACAACACATCGACCTTCAAAACGGACAATAACTCCGACCTTCGAACAATAACTCAAAAGTTATGTTCTAATAGGAGTTTAATATAAGTTAATAAAATCTTCTTTCAATTACATTTATTATTGTTCAATTTCTATCTTTATTTTCCAGTTTTATATTTTGTTTCTTTCAATGTCTCTCAGTTCTATAAGTTTTTCATTAACAACAAATTTTTTTTATTTTAATTACAAAAATATTTATGTCATTTTTTTTCTCTCTGATAAATATGCTAAAGGTGACGTAATTTTTTTTTAGTAATTTTGTTATATGATCATTAAGAAAATAATTTCTCCAAACTTATTAAATGTTACAACAATAATGAAATAAATAAATTACAGCATCAAATACTTAAGGTATTTAAACCTGCATTAAAAAAAAAAATTGGATAAGAGATTAAATGCTCTATTTCACCCTTTATGTGTTTTTTCTTCTTCAACTGTTTATACTTTTAAGCAAGTGTCGCTTCTGTTTTTTCTTTCTATTTTTTTTTTCTGTGCGGTGAGTCCTTTTTGGGTTTCAAGCCCAAGAAAACAACGGGCTAATAACGCATAACCGCAACAGTAGTTTCTTTCTACACCCAAACAATTTGATGTCAAACACTAAAAAATGCTCCTTCAAAGGCATTCAAACAAAACATAATCATACTATGTTATCTAATGTGACGAAACTGATAAAATTAAGATTAGAACAAACACATCATTGTAAAAATGAAACTTAAGATTAATAGGCCTCAAGAATGACAACAAAAGATAAAAACTAGTATTAAAAGAGAACAATGATCTTCTCCTCAACAAACCAACTCCTTCTCCAATCTCAAATCTTGATGTTTTGTGGATCCCTTGGAGATATCAATCTCAATTAAGTTTTCATCCTCATTCATCTCATTAATTTCTGCCAAGAGCTCTGTGAAACCTTGCTGTTTGAAAAAACATTCTGGCCACAACTCTGAAAAGTGGTTGTTTGGAAGTTTGATTTCAATCAAGCCATCCTCCTCCTCATAATCATCATCTCTATCAAACACCAAGTTATCAGATATATCAAGATTTTGATTTGTACTGTGATGAATCTCAGTACTTTCTCCACCCATAGTTGAGCTGGTGCTGCTTTCAGTATCTGATGGAAGTGAAGTTTTTGACTTTGGATCAGCTATTTTCTCACACTTCTCAGCACTGAGTTCAAAACTTTTATCTTTATCCATGATGTTTCTGCTTTCACAACTTTGTTGGGTAGTAATATCTCCCAATGAAGGATGTAACTCCAATTTCTTCTGGTTATGTTGGACAAGATTTTCATGCAAGGACCCTTTTTGCCTTGCCAGTGTGACAAGAAACATGGTAGATAGAAGAGCAATCAGTAGTGTACCAAGGGAAGGTGAGGATTCAGAAACTGAAAAGAAAATGAAAATTGAAAATAGAAGGACAAGAACCAGAGTGATTGGTAATAATAAACTGCCAAGACTTGGACACAGCTTGTGACTGATCTGTTGCTTTGTTACTTTCACCATGATCATTCGCTAGAAATATACTTCTTGTGTCAAAGCCAAACCAAATGCAAAGGCTGCAAGAAGTACTGTTGAAAAGGAGAAGATCTGTGGAAAAGACTACAAGAAAGGGGTGGAAAATGTGTTGTTCAATCTCTACTTTTTTGACCCTCCTTGTTGCTTATAGGTACAGATTCTCTTGGAGATAGCAAAGCTATCTGTTTTCCAAGAATATTTACAACCTGAAAGCCTTGGAGTTGTCGAATGCATGTGCCAGACATATATGACCCCTCCCCCACACATGGTTAGATACCTGACCCAACAAAACAATTTTATCAAATCAATGGATAATGTGCTCAACAAGGACCTTACTTCTCCCTCTATTTTACTCACAACCAAACAAAACCCGTTTACAGAAACCCAACACACCAAATCAGGAGACTACAAATTTCTCAAAACAACACTTCTTTATGAGAGTTCCTTTCTTCAGACACTTCCCTAGATGACATTTTCTTGAGACACTTCCCTAGATGACAATTTTCCGTACTAGATTTCCATCACATACATCAAACAAACGTTTGAATTCATATTAGTATGACTTTTTTTGCCGCAATGAAATTTGAGTGTGATGGCAGGTTGACAAAACTCCCCTGCAAACAACTAAAATTCTTAATAAACTAAGACACATTAAAAAAAGCAATGAGCAATATTCTGTAGTTAATGAATTATCTACTTTATATGATTGCTTATGCTCATCATACATACAAAAGTAATTGTTCCAGGGTCCTTTTCTGCTTCTGCATGTCATGCTCATGCAGATTTTAATGGAGCCGAGCCCGATGTTGTGTGCTAATGGATCATCTGCCATCTTGTTTTTAAGGTTTTGATTCTATATCAACAAAAATAAAGGGCAACATTCATTATGGAAGAATGTCGATAATAAGGACAAATACAAAGGAAATGGACCAAGGGACTAATATATATGTTCCGAGAAGGTACAAGGAGCAGACAAATTACACACTAAGTAAGAGTACACTTATTTTTTGCTACACTGAATATTTTAGGTTAGAGATCACCAATACTCTTGTCAGGAAGACAATCATTTCCTGTTTCACACCATACCAGCTACTAGGACCAACTGGTTCCAGTTTTCATTTACAAGGTTTCAAGAGCTTGCGTAAGTAAGGAGTATGTTCAACAATTTATACAGCTACATGGCTATATTTTGTTCTTGATTAAGAAAAAAATTAACTGTTAGATTTTCCTAATTATTTTAGGCCAAGATGGTGCTATGTAGACGATACACATGCAGCTAATAGTTGTTTCTAAAAATGAGCAAAAATTTGGTAAAAGGCTTTCAATGCACATTATCTTTGTATTGATTTCTAGAAAAGAATTTTCAATAACATATCAGAAACGTGAAATGTCCCTGTCAGCTTTTTCACCCTTTTCTACCTTGTTCTATACAATTCTTAGCCTTAATCCCTCTCATAATCATTTGCTCGTGCCAACGCAGAAATGATGTTGTAAAAAATGAAGAACAACAGACAAGAAAGCCATGGAAACAAGGCCATTCACAAAAAGACATCGCATTCATCGAATGCTTTGTCGTGACTTTGATTTGATTGTGTTTCTTGGTGGGAAATCTGGTGCATTATTATGCCTTCTCCTCAATGATATTGTTCTTTACATTTTTAAAAGTCTCTTACTTTTCATCATTTGTTTAATACTTTTCATCAATAGTGTTTTCATCATAATACCATTATGTTATGAATATCAACATTGTATTATTATAAGTACTAAAACAATATCACTCCACTTAACGATTTGATATTTTAAATTATATAATTTCAAATTATATTTGAAATTAGGTAATATTTTTTTAATAGATTGGAAGGAGTTTTAACATAAATATATTGGTCATGGAAAATAGAGAATAATATAAAAAGGTGTAAAAAGGAAAATATTATACTAAAGTTGTAACAAAATAATTTTTTGTCTTTTGAATATTACTAATGAAATATTGATTAGGAATTAAAATACAACAGAGACAGCATTTATAAAAAATGACTTAATAAATAATATTTGCGAATCTTTTTTCTTAATAAATTTTCAATCATTCTACCAAAAAAGGAAAAAACAATCTAAGCATATGCTCTGAAGAATCCCATTCGAGAATTTCAGTGACAAAACTACCCTTTAGCAGTGGAGAACTTAAGCCCAATCTTTATACAATTTTGCCCCAAACGAAAGGGGCAATTGAGGCACGCGATCAAACGCGCACAGCGAAACCCTAGAGTTGGGGTTTAATTGCCCTCTCAATTTCCTCCACAAAGAAAGCATCTTTAATCTCTGGGTTGATTGATTTTTTACGTAATATTCTTTCTCGAGATCGGAGTTGGTGAAATTTTGAGTGTTCTCTCTTCAACAGGGCTTCATCGCCCAGTGCGCGTTCAAATCCATGGTCGTCAGTTTACGATGGACCCCTCTCCTCAGATTCAACAACAAGAAGACGAGTGGGGTATGCCATTTTTTTCCTTCAATTTTTGTCTTATTTGGTTCTGGATGAGAGAACGTAGAGCAGAGAACGAGTGTAGAAAACAGGGATCTTTTTGAGGTTGTTTTGTGTTTTGTGTTTTCCTCTTTTTCTTTCGATGGGGTGGGGTTTTACTAATGGATTTGTAAATGGGGGTCTTTAGATTGTTGAAGATGGCAAGGATGATTTGTTTATGCGTTAGTGTCAGATTGAATCTTGTTGATATATTGCATCTATGAGGATCTTATTTCAATCACAACGCAAATTTTTAGAATTGGATTGGTTATTATTAATGTGATTAATTAATTCGCTGTTCTAGTTTGTGGGTTCTGTCATTTTTTCTGATTTTTTTTCTTTCTGGGGCAATTGCCTGTGTCGCTCGGTGCTTATGTTAGGATCGTATCCGTGTGGAATGCTTATAGGTCCAGCTTAATCTGATTCAATTTTTTAACGCTGTTTTATTTTTTATATAAATTAGGGGCATTTAGTTAGAGTTGAAATCATGTCCTTGCATACAGAGAATTTTAGCATTGATTTAGGTTTGTTATTACATGTTCTTTATGTGTATTCTTACCGATGAGTATGTTTTAAGTTTTGTGATTTATTGTGCTGTACGTTTGCAATGAAAATGTCCTAGTCTGTGACTGTCTTGGAAGATTTTTTCTCACTGACTATGGAACAGTTGTTTCTTTCCTCTTACAACTTAACTTCTTCGGGGGGAAATGCATTTGATTTTTAATGGATGGACTCTTTTTTGTGGTAGACACTGATGGATTTGTGATTCCAAGTTTGGGAATTGAAGACTCTGATCAAAGTAAACCTCATGTTCCTATTGTAGAATCTTCGAATTCTGCAGCAAAGGTTAGCTACAGAATTCTTATTGGAGACTATAATTTCCTGTCCTGGTGCGAAGACAATCTGAATGCTAACTACATTAGTTTGTTGTAGGCTAAGAAGGAAGAGAACATCTATCTGGGCCCACACGGAGCACCTCCTTCACTAGCAAAACAGCAAGAGCTAAATTCTTCTAACCGGAAGCAGAGGCTCAAGCAAAAACTGAAAGAAGCTGACAAGAGAAATGGTGGGATGGGTAGGGAGAATAAGGTGGATAATCTGAGGGAGCTTGTGGGTGGGGGCAAAGTAAGTGTGAACGTGGTAAAGGGATCCCCAAAAGACTGGTTAGATCCACATTGCCAAGAATCTCAGTTTGAGAGAAGGTAATGCATTGGAGATTTTGGTGTCTTTGGACTATTTTTTCTTGGAGATTGTCCACTTTAGCACCTTTTGTTATACAGTTTGATGTTTCTCTCGAGACACCCAATTTGGGAGGTTATGTACCATGATAATAAATTTATCACTTAGGGTGTGTTTGGAAACGTGGTAGGGTGGTGTTGAAGAGAAGTTTTGTACTTTCAATTTATTATACGAAGGTTGAGTTGGATTGAATTGTAATCCAAACACACACTAAGTCGATTGATAATAAAGGTCTTGTGCCGCACAGTAAACTGTAGCTATTTGTGGGAATAGACTTGATCTCAATATTGCCCATTAATGTAGACCAATGAAATACATTGAGGTGGTAATGAAATGAAATAGATTTATGAATAGGATGCAAAGTGGGATTCGATGAAATTTCTTGTAATAATATTATACAGTACGGGCTTGAATTTGGAATAAAAAATAGTTCTGTAGTATTGACTTTGTAAAAACTGTTTGATGATGCACCAAGAAAGTGCTACAAAATGTCTTTATCCAAAAAAGTATCTTTAAAAATGTGCTACAAGATGTTACTAATATGCTTCATTGAGGCAATGATTTCCTTAAGACACGGGCGAACAAGATTTATTATTGGAAAGAGATATGGATAAATCAATAATAGTGATATTAGATTTTGAATCCAACTCATTGGAGAAATACTAAGTATAATTGATATAAAAAAATGAATAGTCCTCACTTTGAATGCCTTGTCATCACGATATAGAGTTTACAAAAATTTGGAGAATAGTAATTATAAGTCTACCAAAGAATGACATTCCTACCCCACTCAATATCCTCACTTCTAACTATACACATCAATCACTACAATGTCCTCACTTCTAACTTCTAAGTGGCCACTGTCATCCGAGGCAGACATTAAGCACTTGGGCAGTGGCATTAAAAATTCAAAACTCAGAAGAAACCTATTCATTCAATGCCTAAGAACTCCAATCCAGAGGCTTTCGGTGTCAAACCCAGCTCAGACAAGTATTCAGCATTACAGAACTTGCTCAAATGTCTCATTCCACTATCGCAGAGTATGGTCACAATTGTGTGACCAGGACCAATTGCCTGTGCTACTCTAACTGCTCCGACACAGTTCATTGCAGAAGAACTCCCAAGGAAGAGCCCATCGTTCTTCAAAAGAAACCTGATACAGACATCAAAAACGACAGTGGTGACAAGCTCAGGCATCATTTCATGTAATCATTTTTTCTGGTCGAGACAGAAAAGAAAAGAACAAACAAATGTCAAAAGTAAGAAAAGTGGGATGCCAACAACAGAGTAAGTAACAACCTTGCCATTTCAACAGCCTCCCGATCGGTGCCTCTAAAGGCGCCATGAAGTTTTGCCATCGCAAAATTCTTTGTTATCCTGTTAATTCCAATTCCTTCAGTTATAGTGTCGAATGGATTCTTAAGTCTTCTTCCTTCAGCCTCCTCTTTGGTGTACATCACTCCCCGAGTTACCTTATTAAACAAACCAGAGCCTGGAGGATCTACGAGGAAGCATTTGATGTCTGGATTCTTTTCCTGTTGAACATAGGACAATAAATAATTCAAACGACTTTCACACTCAAAATGGCATCTAAAAAGTGGAGGAAGGTGGGCTGTGGTGAACCTGGAGAAACGTAGAAACACCAGCCACAGTGCCACCAGTACCTGCTGCTGCAACAAATGCATCTAACTTTCCATTGGTCTGTTCCCAAATCTCAGGCCCTGTACCGTTGTAATGGGCCCTGAAGTTCGCTAAGTTCTCAAACTGATCAGCAAAATACCCACCTTGACAGTCACTAGGAAACAGAGAGCTATAATTGTGTCCATCAGATTCATCGCCATTTATTTTTGCAGTGTCCTCCTTGCCATTCAGTTGTGAATTTCTCTGTTTCAGCGCAAACTCATTTGCTTCAGATGCCCGTCTTCTTGCGATATTCACAAAATGGTCTTTGTGAGTAATGGACACTGGTCGCACTCTTTCAACAGTTGCCCCAAGGGCTTCAAGTATTTGAGACTGAAAATTGATTCAGGCAAGACAATCATCAATCACATACAAAATCTTAGGAGAAACTATTAAATGGTATGGGACAATCACGGTTTTGACTAATCACCCCTAATCACATTCTTTTTTACATAGTGGAAAATTTGATGATGTGTAATCTAGAGATTCACCGAGACTATAGATGCGTGGTAGTCCCGGACAATCTAAGGTGGTATTCAATAAGTACTTATGAATAAGTTGTTTATGTAACTAAAAGGAAAATAAGGTTAAACAGTTTTCATATAAGATATAAGCTATCTTAACAAGAAATCCTGCACATTACAATATTTACAAGATATAAGTTCTTCTAAACGGGAAAAAATGGTTAAACCTTCGAAGTTTAGGACTACATTGATTTGTAGAATTGCAGGATTACATTACAATAATTATAAAACACCTTCTCAATGGCAGCATCATCTGGTATAACCACGTGGGTTTTGCACCCATAAGCAGGAGCAACAGTGGCAATGCTAATGGCAGTACTTCCAGCACTCCCTTCAGTGACTATTCCACCTGGACGTAGCTGGCCAGATTCCAGAGCCTGCGCCAATCAATCATAGAGAAAAGCTTCAGGCTGATACGTACAAGTAATCAGATTGAGAATGAATAAATATGATGACAAAATTGACATTGAACACCAAAGAAAGCAATTGTGTTAAAAAGGCAACAAGCAAAAGGATAAACAAATAGAGAGTAGTGAGAAATCGATAGGATGAACAGAAGCTTTGATAATTGTGTGAAAACAGTGAATAACAGCACACGATAATGATTGAAACTACATTGAGTTAACCTCTTGAATGATTTGAAGAGCAACACGGTCTTTGACGCTGCCTCCGGGATTCAAGAACTCGCACTTGCCGAGAATCTGAGGAGAAATTGGTGGTGAGCGGAATGAATTCGTAAAGAGAAGAGATGAGAAAAAATGAGAAGAGATGAGAAAAAATGAGAAGAGATGAGAAGAGATAGAAAGTTACTTGACAACCAGTGGCGGCGGAGAGGCTGTTGATCCGAATGAGAGGGGTGTTACCGATGGCCTCCACGAGCCCATTCTTCCTTGATATGTTCTTCTTCTTTGAGCGGCGGTCACGGATGAAATACGTGGTGAGAGCGACTGAAATAAAGATTGCAACACCGACACCGACGGCGCCTGCGCTTCTCGCTGCCGCCGGCGCCATTTTTCCTTTCCACCCTCTGTTTCTCTGCTCCACTACCGCCATTCCCAACACCATAAACAACAATCAAAGTTATTGGGCTTTCTCACATGCTTGGATCTATCCTTTTCTCCTGGCCCATTTACAATAACACTCCCCCAAATTGCTCCTGCACCTTCAAATTTTCCGCACACTGTCTTTATAAGAACAAAAAAAAATTTACACTTCTAAAAAAATATTTCTTAAATGTATTAAAAATCTGTTAGTTTTTCAAAACAAAAATTCCATATTATTTAAATTTTAAATTTAACTATTTCGAATTATTTATCCAAAAACATCCTATTGCAAGATTTGTAATTGCAGTTGTAAATTTTTTTTTAACATAAAATTTAAGAACTTTGAAAATATTTTTTGGAAAAGCTTTTTAAAATATTCTAAATTTAGTTTCCTGTCGAACACACGTATCAACTACGATACTCCTCAAACATCCATCGCTGTTCAATTCAAAAAAATATTTATTAGATTTTTGATATTTTAAAAAAATTCAAATTCCGTATTTATATTTGATCTGTGTGTTTGTTAGTGTCTATGATAAATATTATTGTCCCTTCTCATTTCAAAGACCGAAAAACCAACCAAACAAACACTTTTTTTTGTCTGAGACTCTCTCTCTCTGCACACCTTCAACATCACTGCCATGGAGATCCAAGAGCAGGTCCTGAAGTTCAGATACCATTTTCTCGGGGCACTTCTCCTCTGTTTGACGCTCTTCTCTCTCACACTCATGGCTCCAAGATTCATCACTCTCTTGGCCTATTTCTGCCCACTCTTCCTCTCCACTGCCCTAGTCCTCGCCCTTGTCTTCGTCTTCGCCAAGACTTCCCCCTTACCCTCCTCCGACGCCACTTCCCTCCACAGTGCCGGCCAAGGCCTCCTCGATTACGTCGCCGGCCACCATGATATGCCGTTCGACACTCGCCACAACTCTGATTAATCAAGCTTAGGTAAACACACTGCTCCTTATAATTTATTCTCTTCTTTCAAAGTATTCAAGTGTCGGTTAATTGAAGAAAAGAGCCACTCTTTCATGGCAAATCTTATACTTCGATCTTTAATGTTTTGTGTTTTTTAAGAATAAGTTATGTCTTGATGTGCCATTTAGCGGTTGGGTTGTGTCAATTAACGTTGTAACTCCCTCTCTCTTGTTTCGAAAATTGGTTTTGCAGAAAAAGGGGGATAATTGGTGAGATGTGAAGTGAAAAATGAAGTTGCTGCTATGGCAGTGGTTTTAGATTTTGTTGACAGTGACAGTGAAGGATGAGAAGTGGTGTACATGTTGATGACAGTTGATGAAATAATGCTTAGGTCATTGTATCTTGCGTCACCAATCACTGTATACAATTTTGTTGCTTTATTAGTTAATCTTCTGTTTTCACAACACAATTTACCAACAACACTTCATCTATTGTTTTTAGGTTTTGTTTAGAAACATAATTTTGATCCATAAGACTTGGAAGCTTTTCTTAAATAGTATATTTGTCTTGAATATTTTTCTTAAATGGTGTGAAACACGTCTTTTAAATGGTGTATTCGTATCAGATGCGTTTTTAAATGGTTTATTCATATCATATACGTCTCTTAAATGGTAGACACCAGATACTATGGTAGACACAGATACGATGAAATGTTTAATTAAAAAATATTTATTAAATTTATGATAAAATGTTTAATAAATAAATATTTTCTATTAAAAAATTAAAACATAATTATACATTTAAATATTTATTATTAATTTATATAATTTATAAATAAATACTTTAACCAAACACCAAACACATTTTTATTTGTTTTGAACTTTTTAATGTATTTTTCAGTGATGGGAATCTAAAACGGCTCTCGAAAGTTGTGTGGAAGTGTCGTAGTCGAACAGTGTGCATCATGTGCCTTTCATCTTAGCTGCTAAGTATTCATCTGCAAAACAAAAACAATACTTTTCAGAACCCTAAAATAAATACATCAATCTTACAATCATTTTAATAATATAATAATACTTATTAATATTTTAAATTGAAAAATAAAATAAATATAATTAAACCTTATTATTTTAATTTATTAAGTAAGTATTTTTTGTTCGATGAATGTCAGAATATGCGGAATCGGTTGACTCGGTCACCACAGTTTTTAATCTCAACTCAGGTTTCAATGTAAAAGGTGTGTGAGAGAAAAATATTTTAAATAATGTTAATAAACAAAATTTCTAAGGATCTATGCATGATAAAAAAATGTTAAAAAGTATTGTTTAAGGTTTTTAAAAAATGCTTTCGGTCAATTCAAAAAAGTCACCTTTAAATGGATTTAAAAATTTGTTTGGTCAATTTATATCATCTATTTAAAAATAAAATACTTAATTTGAATAAAATTAATAATTATTTATTATGAATTGTACTATTCATTATTTAAGATATAGCAGTTATAATATATGGTGGAAAAAAACTCCTAAACAATTATGACAGATTACAAGTATTCAAAATAATAGGATACACGACAAAAAAATTGACTTTAACAGTTATCATAAAGTAGTTAATTTATTACATTTCAATTTAAGCAAGTTTATAAATATTATTATTCTCTAAAAAAGTAGTTTAATATTATTATTTTCATTCACTCACTTACATAATCACTTATATTTTTATTGATATTTAAGCATTGAAAAATCTTCTAAAAATTCACACTATTCATACAATATCTCGGAAAAAAGATAATTTATCCTCAATAAAACATAAATTATGTAAATTATATATATTAATTTTACAATAGATATTAAAAGAAAGAGTGTTAATATATTGAGCATTATTCATTAAATTATAATTAAAAAACAATACAATATATAATAATTTTGAAATTACATTGTGTTAGATATATTTATTTGTTGTGATCACATTTATAAAGTGATATATTTTTGTTTTTCTATATAGTTATCAAAATAATTTTATTTTTTTTATGTATAAAAGTAATTGATTACGACATAAGAGACAATGATGCAGAAAATGAAATTATGGTTATTGGTGGACCAATACTTTTTATGAAATTGATTGCAATTTCAGAAACTACAACACAAGCCACGTATCATAGATCTAGAAGTAGTAGATAACAGCCACACAACTTTAAGCACAAATATGTTTAAATTTTCCATTTTCTTTCTTCTTTTCCTTCTGTGATGATATCAACTTTGAATTTGCAATTTCGTATAAATTATTCAGATTGCTTAATATAATTAGAAAAAAAGCACATATTAAAACAATGATAAGTAATTTAGTATACTAACTTAACTCCCTTCATTGCTTAATTTTAAAAAAATATAATTTTAGTTTTATTTCTTTTTTTAATCTGTCTTTTTCTAATATAAAAATTTAAAACAAATTTTAAATTAATAGAATATTACTATAAAAATATCACAAACATATATTAAATAAATATATATTATATATTTCATTTCACATTGTTTAAAAACGAATAGTAGACAATTTATATACACTAAAATCATAATAAAACTCTGATTTGAGTCTAATAATGTTATAATGTTATGAACCGATAAAATATTGAGATTATTAAATCATTGCATTTTAACAGAAACAATGAATATTTGTCAGTGTGTAGTTGAACAATTATAATAAGTTTTCAATTTCCAATGGATATATTTAAGATATACACTGTACATTTTAAATTAGCTTATACGAAAGTGGTTTGTCACTGACTTTTCTGTTAGCTATTATTTGTGAAAAATATAAACACAAATAAAAAATATATTTCATTTTTAAAATAAAATAGTGTTGACAAAAGAAAACAAAGAAAAAAGGAAATAATATATTTATTTTTTGTTAAGTGATGATGCTAGCTAGGATTCTACTTGTAATTATATACTAAAAAAATTAAATACATAATCAAATTTTGTTTATGACTTAGTTTTGCATTGAGCTTTTAAGAAAATTGAAATTTAAACCTAATTTACAAAATTGATTCTGAAGTGTAAAGTTTCAAGCTTACATTGAATTGAAAAAATTAAGTATGGTCGTTGATTTAGTGGTCAACAATTTGATGGTAATAGACATGCCAATAAATGCCAATTCGTTCATGAAAATTCAAACTTATCTATCCTCATCAAAGCTGTGGTGTGCAATAGTAGATGAAAGAAAAAAAAAATAGAAATATGATATATTAATAACCTGTTCTAATATTCAATCTCTCATCGATGATATGAAGAAAAAGTATTTTCGTCATCTTAGTCAAAAACTAAAACTTTAGGTAGAGAAATGAAATTGTATACCGAAGTAGATTGTCAATATATCCTCAATCAATTAGAGATTGTATACTGAACATGTTTTTTTCATATGATCAATCAAAGGTCGTATACTGAGCAGATTATCAGAGGTTGTATACTTAGAACAGGCTATCAATATATTATTTCTCAAAAAATATGAACACTCTGTACAATTTCTAAGATGACTGAGCAAGTGTTATATCCGAAGTGGACAGTGTACCAGAATCATCAACATCTAGCTGTTCAAACTCCTGCATCACAAGTGATATATCTTCTTCACTAATCTTCCCCATCTCTTTCAGCTTATATATAACAAATTCAGCAGCCCTATGAGAAACAAAACAGATAACAAAATGAATGAAACCATGCTTTTATCATTGATTGCATGATAATATATATGACTTTGAAAGAATGTTCAACTAACCCAACACTCCCATCCTCATCAAGATCAGCAGCCTCCAAATCTAAATTGGTCACTTTCCTTGTAAGCACCCACTTCACAAGTTCCTTTTGTCTGATTTCACTGTTTAGCTCTGCAATGTAGAGGAAAAACTGAGCTAAAGTAATAGTACCTGTCAATATCCAAAACACTGCAAATATTCTTCCTGCTTGAGTTGAGAAACTTTTGTCTCCATAGCCAAGGGTTGTGATTGTAGAACAAACACAGTAGAATGCATCAATAACATCCAATTTCTCAACAGTGACCAAAAAAATTATCCCCGCAATGATCAGAATCAAAAGGAGGAAAAAGACTACAAAAAGTTTGTATCTTGTTTTGTTGGTCTCAAGCTCCCTTAAAATTCCAGTTAAACCAACTTTTTGGTGCATGTGCATAGCTTTAACTATCAAAAGTTCCTGTTTCTCAACTAAGTAGTCTGCTGCTTTGCTTACAGTTATACCAATCAATGCCATCCCAGAGAAAACAAAGGCACATGCAAATAGTTTTGTTAGGTGGCTGTTTGGTACAAGATCTCCATATCCAACAGTGGTCATTGTAACAATTGTGAAGTATAAAGCATCAAGAATTCCATTTGTTTTCGTCCCCTTAATCTGGTCCCTGACAAGGAAGAAGATCAAAGCACCTACACCTAAATATACTGCGAGGTAGATAGCCACTCTTTTGAAATTTGGGTGTAAATTCTGAAATATGGATGCAGTTTGAGGAGTTGATTCTTTGCCTTGTGTCTCAGAAGGAACACCTTCTGTGTGAGGAGCACTTCTAGAACGGTGTAACCTTCTCCTGTTTAACTGCCGTTTAACCTTTTGAGTCTCATCCAGTGATCCTGACAGCAAGGGCTCCTTTACATCATTGTTGGCCATGCAGCTGATTCAGTTGCAAAACAGTCCAACCAAGCAACATCAGTCAAATAAGAGAGAAATGTATATCCACTATATTAGAAATGAAAGTAGGGTTGAAGATTCCGTGTGATTAGAGATAAAAATATTTCATAGTATAATTAGGTGCAAACCTCACCTTACAAGCTGGTTTTATAAAGTTGAATTAAACTTAAATTCACTTCTTAATTCTTAATATATGATGTTAGAGTTTATGCTAACAAAAGTTTGTTGTCTTATCCATTTATATGTTGCTCAACTAATTCACTTTTATACGTGAAATTTCAGCTAGTACTTGAATTCCAACAACCTTTCTCTTAAATGAGTTACTTCCACACTAATATATTATTCATAGAGCAGATGCATTTCTTTGGTGGTGACCCTCACTTCAACTTTCAACCACAAACGCAAGATGAACTCATTTGGATAATTGCATACAAGCCATATGGATCTTCTCAATTGTGTGCCTTGATTTCCTTCATTTGAAGAAAAGACAGAAAATGCATCTATTTCTTCTTAGCTAAAGAGGAGGACTGTGACTTTGTAAGCATAATAACTAACATAGGGGCTTATCAGTATCAAAACATTGACTTTGCAAATGTGGTTCTAGTTCCAAAAAGAATCGTAGAGCGAACACAACTAATGAACAAGGACTTCTTGTTTAGCTCTCAATTTCTCAGTGTCCAATTTAAAACACTTCAAATTCCAATGAAAATTATTCCAGCTTCATCATATTTAACATTCCTACCAAGTTTTCGACATAAAAAAACAGAACAAAAGGACTAGAAAATGTGATAAACCTGAAGTCAACGAAGTTTGATTTTGGAAAAACAACACAGTTTTGAAGTAAATTCAAAATTCACCTGTAAGCCAAAACAGTTACCAGCAACAGTAACCCAAAATTACAAAAAGCAAATCGGAGTTTATGCCTTAAGTAGCAAATTGCAAGCCTTTGAAAATAAATAGAACATGGTTCAATATCACAACCTAAAGGCAAAGGAGCAAAAACAATCCCCTTTATAAGAAGTTGAGACACTAGTGATGTCTTAAATTCGGGAGAAACTAAACTAACAAAATGGATCTGAGTTGAAAGGTTGATCATGCGAAAGACTCATTTCAAGGAGCATGAAATTTCCTCCTTTCCAGAAACAACCAGTGCTGTTCAAGTTCAACCTATCACAGTCTTTACAGAGAAAACAAGTTTGAGAAATTTATAGATCACGGATGACTAATCAACAACACCCAAAAGAGAATTCAAACGAAAACAACAAGCAGTGGTGATTCCAAAGAAGTAGGAATCGAGCTTGTAGAAGAAAGGCATGTGCTGAACCAATAATCGAAGAGGAAACAAACCCATCACAACATAAACAACTGAAATCGATAGTATGAGGAAAGGTCTAACCTTTGAAGTGGTTTATTGTTGCTGGAGGAGATGAGATAAGAGTATGGCAATGGCTTCTGAAAGCTTCTGATTCAGTGAAAGTGGATCCCATTTGACGTAGTTTCTTCAGAATTTAATATTAATCACGAACCGATTTGCTCGTCAAAGAGAATACTGGTTTGTTTATTTAGTAAATAGAAAATTGGTTCTTTTTTCAGAAGGGACAAAACAAAAAGTCTCATGTACGTGGTCCACTCGGTAGTTGTTCATGTTCTTTCATGTTTCCTCAACTGTATTTTAGTTTATCTTAAAAGGCTGGTTATATGTGATTCAACCATAATAACTTAATTATTTAGTTAATGAATTTTTTTTATCAGCATTTAGTTAAATTTAGTTAATGAAGATGGATTTGTAGTAACACCTCCTAACATTCTTTCGAAATTTATTTTCCCCCATCCAAATCAATAATAAAAGTCGTGATGTAATTGTCTTTCATTCAAATTAATAAGAATACAGATTATTTTGTACGTGAGTAAATGAATAATAAGGTGACATGACAGATACTTTATCTTAATTGTTTAAGTCACTTTTTTTTTTAAATATAGTTTTATTATTAAATTGACTTGATAATTATTAGATAATTAATATAAATTATAAGATGAATTATCATAATTATTTTTGTTTCAGATAAGAGTATGAACGACTTTAAATTTATAGCATTCAATTTAGTTAAGAATAAGTGTATTTTTAATCGATTGTGTCATATAATTTCTGGTTTTGTGTTCTCTAATTTTTTCCGTATTAAGTCTCGAGATGGACTTACTTCAATAATAAAAGTTAATTATTCACTATCTCTTAATTTGTATTGATAAAACATTACTATCTTTAAATATAGTATCAGATGACAATGTTTTTATCCAACAAGTCACAATCGCCCATGATCCTATAGTTTTAACATTTTTTATACATATAAATTCCAATAATTTTGATAGTTGGCACTAATTTGATGATCTTTTCTTCTCATTGAACAAAAACAAATTCAGGTTACAAAATACATTAATATTTTATTTTTTCACATCAATTAAACTGATTATAAACTTTTTTTCTTCTTCATTTTCTCTCCATCTATATATTCTTAATATTTTTTTACTCCCAAATAAATCATAAATATCCGTATATATATAAATATATTAAAATCAAAATAATTTGAAGAGGGAGAAGATTAGAGGGCAGAAATGGAGGGAAAGAGGAGGAGGTTAGAATCGGAGTCACAAGCACAGAGCGTGATTCTTCTGATGAAAATCAAAGGTAACGAAACCATTCAAATTCACTTCCCCAAAGCCGAACAAATTGCTATTCAAATTGTTCTCTCTCTGCATTCGCAGAATTCACTCGAGCTTTCCTCACAGACCTCACCAACGGACGCTCACCACTCATTCTCATCGATCGCTTCAGAAGCTACTGCGCCGTTCCTGACGCCAACTGGTTCCCTTCTAATCCCAACCAATCACCGTTTCACTTTTTCGTTTCTGACACGTTTTTTCGCAATGCAGCTTTTGTGCCTCCGATTTGCCGTGCGGAAAGGAAGCTCTCACACTCCGCAAGAAATCCCACGCGCACAGACTAGGTCACTCTCCTTTTCATTTCACGGCTTCGAATTATTGTGTATATTTCCTTTTCGATATTCTTTAACTCTTTACGTGAGATGAAATTGTACACACGTTTCCGAATTACGAGGCTCTGTGTTTGGATGGGTTCCGCTTTCAGTTGTCATGTTGAGAGTGATGCTGATTGTTCAGAAACTTTTGCAAGAGAACAAGCACAGTTCCAAGAGAGACATTTATTACACGTATCCTTCTTTATTTTTGGGTGAGTCTTTCGATTTGCATGGATTGTATTCTTCACTGTAACTTAAATAGACGATGAATGAGAACCATTAGTTGGATGGCGAAATCGAGTCGAATAGTATTGATTTTTAAAACATTAAGGAGAAAGTTTGCCATTATTATGGATGTTGAAACCAAATTTCCTTTGAAGTATCCCATGCTTTTGTCACTAATTTATGGCTTCAACTGTGTTTCTCTTCTTCGTGGTTTGAGATCTCTATGCTTTGTGGATCTGGCTGTTATTATAAGTTGATGTTGCATTAGTTCTAGGATACCATTGACTAAAACATGGTTGTTGTTTCTCAATTGCTGCCTGGTTGAAATCAAGTTGATTGGTTTACAAGTTTCATTTCTACTTGTACCATTGCCCTTAAATACACAAAAAAATAAACTCAGATGTTTTCTCGTGACAAGTTTGCAAAAATGTACCATAATACTCAGGTTCAAATTGTCACAATCTTGGGTATTATGTTGTTTAAAAGTCTGTGCCAATACCTGTTTAAAGTTTATGGTAAAGGTTTAACTTCCCATGACACACTGGATTTTTTTTTCGTGTATCTATTTTTTTTTGCCATGCAGATCAGTCAGTGGTGGACCAAGCAATTAATGACACATGTATTCTTATGCAGTGCAGTCGCCATAACCTTAATGTGGTAGTTTTTTGCTCTATCATTTTTTTGCCATTTTTCTTTTGGTTTGGCTCCTGATGAATTTTGGCGAAAAAAACCTCTATCCAAGTTTCGGATATGCTTGTTTTGCAACTTATTTGTTGTTAGAGACAGAAAGATCTACGTTTGGTATGCTTATACTTTTTTAATTTTTAATTTTTTCAGGTTTCCGCAGGGAACGGGTACAATATGAGATCTCACTCAATCTTGGAAAATGCACTGTGTTTTCAGAATTTTCCTAATAATAATAGTAGTGGTTTTATTTTCACATGTAATAATATTTCATGAATGTGTGTACATTTTTGTATAAAAATAAATCTCGCCTCTGGTGCATCTAGAAAATAGATAGAAATTATTATGAAATTCAAAGGACACGTTTTTTTTATTTACCTACTGCTGTAATGTTATGAGATCCCCTGTTTCATTAATGTTATAGTTGAAGATAGTGAAAAAATATGATTCCATTAACGTACACCCATAAGACTAGCATTCGTGATTCTCCTCTACTGCTGCAGTAGTAATGATTAATAATTTTCTCAAAGCTGATATTTTTGCCTTCTATTGAGCTTTTCATATTATAATGACATGTTTAACTAGAAGGTGCTAAGACTTATGGATCAAGTTTGTTTATGCTGTAGGTTAATTATGGGCTGGATAAGATTCTCTGAAGGAGAAAGGATATTTGACTGCATCAGTTCTCCTAACAGTGTAAGAACTAAGAATGATCTGAATGAAGTAGTTGGTTTTTACCATTTAAACTAAACGAAGACATTTGGCTTTTGTGCAGGTCCACCCCGTTCCCGTTCTTGTTGAAGAAGTTCAAGGTATCCTTGTTTCTAGGTGAAAATACTGCAATTGTTCAGTTTCCTTCTTATAATTATATTCGGTACTTCATATTAAGTTAAGATGCAAAGTGATTAGAATTGGGAGAAACATTGCCTAACCTGGTCAATAGATATCATTAGTGTTGCACAATACATATTAGTTGTGGAGAAAGAATCAGGTAAACAAATGTTTTTGTTTTGGAGAAAAAGAGGTAACAAACAGAAGATTCTATTGAAAAGACCGTCCATGTTGAACTTCACTTGCAGTTTTCCAAAGACTGGGAAACGACCAATTCTGCAATGCAAATCACTGTATTGTCATTACTGTAAGCAATCTTCTGAAGACATTAGTTTCTTTTGCAACAATGTTTCTTTATTTGAATTCTATCTTAATACAGGGAAGAGGCTACCCAGATATTCCTACAAGGAGGTGTGGACTTTTTTTTTTCATATACTTAAGATGTTATGCTATCAAGCCATATGCCAACTAGCCTTTTCATAAATCCTAGCAAGTGTGTCTATTTGTGTGCACAGTTAGGAACTTACAAACTTGATCTATCTTTGATTTTATGCATTTTGTATACTAACAGGTTTTTGCGGCTTCTGGTAGAGAATTTGCGCCTTCCTGTTTATTGCTTGGTAGACTGTGATCCCTATGGCTTTGACATTCTCACCACTTACAGATTTGGTTCGATGGTCAGTATTTATAAGTTTATCAATTCAGAAATACATCTACATGTATATAATTTTAAGGATCTGATTATCAAATGTATAGGATCATTGAGTGGATTGAATCTATCTCTATAATGGCGTAGTTAAAGTTTTATATCCTACCCAACTAATCCATTTCTCTGGATTATGCTAGCAAATGGCTTATGACACGAAACATCTTCGTGTCCCAGAGATACGCTGGCTTGGAGTTTTTCCTTCAGATTCAGAGAGATATTTTGTTCCAAAGCAGTGTCTCCTTCCTTTGACTGCTGAAGGTAAATACGATATTACTTGCAGTGCGTCAGATTGACCTAGTTGCACATCTGATCCATTAATACAGTGCTCTCAATATTCCTTGTAGACAAAAGAAAAGGTGAAGCCATGTTACTTAGATGCTACCTTGAAAAGGAGGTACCGCAATGGAGGTATTGATCACATACAGACAATGTCCTTGGCCTCCTTTTTCAACTGGATTGAGATTTGTCTTGTTGGTTGTGAAGGTTGGAGCTAAAGCTGATGCTGCAAAAAGGAGTGAAGTTTGAGATTGAAGCCTTATCTGCGCACGCACTTTCATTCTTGTCAGATTCTTACATCCCATCTAAAATTGAACGTAAGTTGATAATGTAGCATGTTGGTCATTTATGTGTCAAGTTCTACACTAGCATTGCAGAATCGCATCCCACACAATGCTAGTGTTTTCGAAATTCCGCGTGTTTTGCAAATTATAAGTTACTTGTGGGTAGGGGAATGGGCCTATTGGCTTGTATGGGTAGAAATGTGTCGGGCCAATTACTTCCCGCACCCCATTTTTAAAATTCTCACACTTTTGAATTTTTCTTTCGAGAAAGATTCTAAAACACAAAATCTTTCTACAAAATTTTAATTTTAATTTTCAAAATGCTTTTTTGGAAATGTTTGCTAAGGTTTGTTTTTTATAGGAATTTTGGAAAGTCTTGGATAGGAGAACCGACACTAAGGCCGCCATATATGAACCGACAATACTTACTAAAAAAAGCCTATGCACACTGCAATACACTAATAAAATCATAATTTTATTATTTTAGTAATTTAATTTTATATTATAAAATACTTTTATGAATAAGTTTGTATTGACTTTTATTAGTTTAGTATACATAAGTAATTTCTATAATAAAATATTGTTTATTAATTTACTAAATATTAAAATCGTTGATTAGTATGTTATGTTCTAGACTTGCTTAATAATTAAATATTTTATTAGATAATGATTTTAAAATTATTAATGATTATAAATCATTAACAAATAGATTAGTTATACAGAATTTAACAAGAAATAAATATTTTTAAAACTTTATTATTTTAGATTTTTGTCATCCATCCCGCTTACCACGTAATAAAAATTAAATTGACAAGGGATCAACAATCAATTATTGAGTAAATAAGTAATTACTAAATAAAGTAAAATTTAAAAATTAAAATCACGTCTGTGTGTGATGATAAAATATAAGTTTTGTATAAAAAGTTGTTTGAAAAACTAATCTGAATAACTTATTAAAATAATAAGTTAAAAACTATTACAAAAAATTACCTTGCCAAACATTGTGTAAAACTAATCATAATGAATAGTTAGCACTAGATTTTTTTTTCCTCGCACTTAAATAAATTTTCTTTTTTCCTTAAGTTTTACTCACAATTTCAATTTAGTACTATTTTTCTACTAGATTATTAGAAGAAATATTGTAATTATATAATAAACTCATATAATTTTTTGCATAACATAGAGGGATATAAAGAGAATAGAGAAAAGTGTGGAATAAGATAATTAATGCGATAGAAACAGAGACAAAAAAAAAATGTTGTTAATCATGTTTTAAAGTATTACTCTTAAAGTACAATATGACACTTTAGGCATTACCTGAATTCTTAAAGAATACAAATGTTTCCTATGCAGTAGCAACACGAAATTAGAAAGAAGCAAAAATCTTAATCAGTTATCCTACATAGTATTAATTAGGCTTTTCTCAGATGATTTGGTAGAATTAACATCACATGCAGAGTTATGTATCCCAAAGAACACAAAAGTTACTTTCAAGAGTGACCAAAAGATGTGTGGTGTACACCATGTGTGCCCTCCTCTTGGATTTATATCCATGTTTTTGCTTTGAAGTGCATTATTGATATAAAATCAGTGAAGTAATCAATTGCAAGCATACACCTCCCATTTCTCATTCTCTGCATGAAATTAACTCTATTTTCAAGGGGCTAAGCCACCTAATTGAAAGACCCCACTTCATTATTTTAAATGTAGTTATACATTATTGATATTGAAGGGACAATCTTATGGGCTGTCCTCATCAGTGTGATTTACGCATACAACTTCCTATGCTTAGTTTTACACATCAAGAAGGATCAATAATTCGTGTCAGAGACACCCTTTTGATGTAACTATGTTACATATGTATTTTTTTTATTCTTTATCTTGGATTTGCTTTCTTTGTATTATTGCCTTGTTTATGCATGCACGAACTAGTACTTTGTAGGACACAGAGACAGTAGTTTTTTCATCTAGAAGAAAGATATCAATAAGACTTTACTACTGTTATGTAGTTTTTATTGTCTGGTGAGAGTTAGTCCAACCAAGTTTGGCATTAGAAGGAAAATATCAAACAAAAGCTTTCACTTTCGAGGTTGACTTCACTTTGGTGGAGAGGATCCACATGGAACTTAACCTCATTTAATGATAATCCAGTTAAGAGAAGCTGAAAATGAAATGCCCATAGTTTTATGCCTAATCACTGTAATGGCATTTATGAATTTTTGGCCATATGTACACCATGAGTGTAAATAATTGACACACCCTTGAGGTTGCTTTCAGAAATAACAACAAAATTCTCTCTCTGTATGCTTTTATGAATTCTATTTCTAAGTAAAATAATATTCATCTAAGATAAGATTTCCTTACATTATACTATGCCCTCTTGTCTCTGTGTATGAACAGGTGTTATATAAACTTGATTGAACATAGAAGAGTTATCCCTTGGGTTTCTTGCCCTTTGGGACCATATTTCTCCTGGTCCTTGGCTCCTCCCACAGATATCAACATAGACAGCAGAGAATCCTAACATGGCCTAATTTTATGCAGGAAAAGTTGGTGCTAAACTTTAATAAGGTGAAGTTTTATGTGTAGAAAAAAGAAGGTGTCATGTAGTTTTATCTTTGTTTACCATTTTATGCAGAAGTGGTATTACAGATAAATCAGGGAGTATATGGCTGCAAAGAGAAAAAAGGAATTGCATACTAAGTTTGATTGATCCATTCTTTCTCTTGCCAATCCATGACATTAATATCATTTAATAAACATGGCTATAATAGTTACCACTCAAATTATTTGTTGTAGGCTATAATTGTTTATAGATGTCTTCAACTTCATCTGTATTATGTATAAGATCATATTTGTTTGGAGAAGTGAACTATTTTTCATATATTTTTTTATCAATTCTTTGAACCTGAAAGAACTGTGAATCAATTATTGATATTTCCTTGGCCATTCAGATTTTATATTTATGAAAGTTCACTTTCACTAGGATGTCCTAGGTTGGGTGCATGCAATCATTGACTTGCATTTGCTACTAGCCACTTTGAGAGATCTATATCAATCTTTCTAATGCATAAAAAGTAAATGTTCAGTGTTTGATGGAAGTAAAAAGAATAATAACAAAAGGACATCAGTTATAGATAATGTCTGTTCTAAAGGACTGACACATGCTTGCAAGTAATTGCAAAACCTGATTTGTAGCATAGTAACATGTTTTAAACTTCCCATTACAGGTACTATAGAAGTGTTATTGCTAAATTGATACAAATTATCATGATTTTAATAGGATCTTCAGGAAATATTTTGTAGGTGCTAAAATGTGTAAAAAAAATTTTGAGGGTGTCACCTATATAAAATATATTAAAATTAAAAAATCTTTATATAAACTAGATTGAATAAATTAGAGTATATTTGTATTTAAGTTCAGATTCAATTCAATCTTAACAGGGAGAACAACAATTTTTTTATTGTTCTTAGTTATAATTCTTTCTTTTAAAAAAGGATTTAGAAACTAGTTTTCATGAAAGATAATTTTGTTGACACAATAGAGACTATGAGATTTGGACTCAGAACTCACACAAACTAACCAAATAAATCTCTTATAAAAGAATGAATTTAGATTAAATAACCATGAAAGTAATGAGACTTTTAAAGAAAAAGGCCTCTAATAAACAAAATATAGATAAAAATAATAATAAGACCGTACTATTTTTGTACTTTGCAAGTTGATGGGAATAATATATATATATATATATATATATATATATTATCTTTTCTCGGCTATGAGTGAGTAACCAATTGTTTGGCTGAGCTGTAATAAGTTTTCCATTATTTGGAATACTGTTGAATAATAGAGAGACCACACAGTTGAACAAGTTTTCTTACCACTTGTGATATCAGACAATTGGTTTGTATCTGTGGTCTCATCTTTCAACAACTAATTAACCACGTTGTTATAAACATAGTACTAACATTCTTCTTAGTATGAATCCATGTTCTTAAATCACTTGTTTGTTTGCATTCATATTACTAATTTTTTTCTTTAATAAAACAACTGGAACTATCACATCTACTCCCAATTAATTTCTCTTTAGCATGTCAAATTACTCTAAATACTGTTGCTGCTATCAATCATGTGATGTGAGTTGCTGCATAATAAAAATTGTTTCCTTTTCAACCTATTAAGATCATATCCTATCATTCTAGAACACAAAACCGTCCAAATTTATTTCTATTTTGGTGCATGACATCATATTTTAGATCCTAGCAGTGGTGATGCTTTTGATATATCCTCCAACTGTGCCATTAAAGTGGTGATCATTTACTTGGATTGTGGCTTCATTTTAAACAGGAAATTCATATTCAGAGCTTGCTCTTTGGTGAGATCAACCATAAGAAGAGAACTAATTTTGTAAAATTTCAGGAGATGCATATGTTACATACAACTATAGTTGAAAAAGATAAAAGACCTCACAAATGATAACTAGGCCTCCCTAAGAAAGAAAAGAAGAACATCACTGTTGTTACTAACTCAAACCATGACTAATTTGAGCTTCAATTCTTAGATCTTCCTTCATCTTTCTAATGAAATCTTCAAATTTTTTGTTCAACTCCTCTGTGCTCAACATACTGCTTTCTTCTTCCTCTTCTATGCTCTCTTCAATCAGAATGTAATCAAGTTCTTCTGACCCTTTATCCAATTGTTCAGTTTCTTCATCTAGCTCATTCTTCTCTGCTTTCAAGAGTAGGTTACTTCCTTTTTCTTGTCCTTCATCTACCACAATGATCTTCTCTATGTTTTCTTGTAGTTCTGCTTCAGCACAATTTTCTCTTTCTTTTACTTTCTCTGCTGTAGTGTTCTGCAACATTATCTCGCTGGCCTCCATAACTGAGAACTGGGATTGTGAACCATCATCTTTAATAAAAGTAGAAGGCTTATCATCAGAACTAGACCGGGAGAGAGATTTAGTTATACCAACAAAAACAAGGAGACCATTGCAAAGGAGAAAAATGTTGTTCTTGTCTATGTTGTGTGTGAAGAGTTGGGAAGGGAGTGTGGAGAAATAGAATTTGAAGTAATGTAGAAAAACAAGGAAGCAAGAAGGTGAGAAGAGAAAGGAACACACAGATACTGAAACGAATAATTGGGTAAACATAAGTAGATAGTAATGAGCTTTTAGGCTCTGAGCCAAGGTTGTTATGTTTTGGTTTTTAAGCTGATCCATAGTGTGCTAAAGAAAGGAAAGGAAATGACACTGGGGAGGGTTGGTGACAGAGTTTTGTATCAGATGACATGGTTGGTGTATGGGACTCACCTCCTTATATAGAATGGTGGGATGATCCTGTTCTTTTTCTGGTTTCCTAAAAGGCCCTAGGATGACAAATAATTGTGGGCAGATGGCATATTAGGCTCAGTTGCTCTTTATGAACAGTGCTATAAATGAAGATAACTACATGCAGGGTAAGTGCCAGTTGTCTAATTACTGTATATATAACACACCCCACGAAAAAACACTCGACACAACACGAAAACGCGGAACTTCGATACGTGTAATCTTCAAAATATAATACATGAAGACATGCACATATGAATCAATATGTTAAATCAGAATTATATAAATTGACAATCAAGATTTATGTGAATAAATATGACTGAGTTTTTTCGTTGTGAGTGTTTTTTATGGTTAAAAATGATTTTTTTTTTATAATTACAATAAAAGCTTATAAAATAAATTTTAGTATTTAAAAAATTATTGTATTTGTATTTTTTTAAATTGTGTTGAAACTGTGCTAAAATTATAAAAAGTCCAACAAATATTTGTTAAATTCGATACTTCAGTGATTCGTGTTCTAAGTGTGCTAGTATCTGATATATGTGTATGCAGATACGTGTGTGAGCTTCGTAGTGTTTTCATGTTCACCAATTTGAGGTTTCCATGTCAAGTGGCACTCTTCATAGACAGTTGTGAAGGGTAAGAGAGAGAGTTGAAGGAAGGCAATAGCCTCCAAAGTCACCTCCACTTTAATCCCATAGTATAAGTTCAAAACCATGAGCTCAATGCTTATGTGTTGTTGGTGCTTGAACATGGCCTATGTAAGTGACAAAAAAAGGTCATCGAACCGCGTACCACCTAATACATCTCAAGCCCTATAGTTATCATGCTGCATCTGAAAACTCTGCTATTGGATTATTCCTCAGAGAAATTAATCCTTATATTATATCCTACCCTACCAACATTATAATCACTTATTTGGTTCAGTGATTAACATTTTGAGTATGGAAGATGTCACATTGAAAAGGTTTACTATTTCTAGTAATTCTACAATTCTACTGTGCTTCACTTGTTTGAGTTTTTCAATGCAGGGAAAATGGAAAACAAACATAAGACAACCTGAGCTTAGAAAGAAGATAAAGATAGACATGCATGGAAGGTCAAGTTGTCACTTGGACTTTAGCTTTTCTTATTTTGGCATTTATAGAAAGCTATAACATAGATCTTTTTTTTTTCTAAAGAGAGTGTAATCAAATTGAGCAAGGCCATGGAATTAGATTTGAATTTAAAGGAATAGTTTAAACATGTATGGAATTATAGAGATTGAAATGACATAAGACTAGTGTCAAAATTTTAGAACAAAAACATATTACAATTTTCATGTTGATATCTAATGTTAGTTTGATTATTTAAATAATTGATTGAAAACTTTGTGAAAAGTGAATGGTGGATGTGATAGCAGATTGTTATTATTTGTAGTGTCAATGTAGCTGGGATATCAAGTTACATAATCATGCTTAATATAAAAAAAAGAGTGAATGGTGGATCTTAATCTATCCCAGAATATTAAAGTCTTAATGAATGAGTTTTGAGTGGAACTCAATCCTATAAAATTAAATTTATAAAATGAGATTTATCTTCACTTATTATTAAATGTTTTTATCATCTTTATTAATGTAGAATCTCCAACATACAAAATGATATATATATATATATTAATATATATTTCTTTAATTTACAAAAATTTCTGATTGGAATGCACATTTACAACTTTAGTTTCATACATCACTCAATGAAATACATTTTCAGGTAGTAATAGCAAAAGAGTGTGGGAATAGTAAAGTCCATACCAAACACAAACAAATAAATTTTTTCTAAAGTATAACAACATAAATACACACAAAAAATCCAAAGTCCAAAAACAAAGAGTCTAATGAGTAAGTAATTAATCAATGTTTCATTAATTTTAGAAAAATTGTCTCTCCACATCATTTTAAACAACATTCACAATCTTTAGCTTTAAAATATGCATTAATCTCTTTTAAATTTAATATAAAATATCATATATTTTAGTTTTCAAATAACTATTCATTTCTTTTATATTTTTAATAAACGATTTTAATTAATAGTATAGTAAGTTTAAATTTCTTTAAATAATGTTTATAAAATTAAATAATCAAAATGATAAATTTTATTTAATAAAATGTTATTTATAATTAAAAATATTTTTTTAAAGCTACTACTAATTAATAAATATAAATAAAAAGCGTTAATACGAAGTAATGGAATAATAGCACGTAGCCAAACACGGTATAGTAGAAGAAGCTCTTTCTCAAGGGCGCTAGCGCAAAACCCTACTTGAACCCCTTTCACTCTCTCTCACTGCTCCCAAAATTCTGATTATGTCGTTGGGAATCCTTCGATCTCGCGCGATTTCATTTGCATCGAAGCGATTCCTCTGCACCAATGCAGCTTCCGCTCCTCTTCCTCCTCCTCCTTCGGCCGCCACTCCCAGGCGCTGGAACTTCCTCAAATACGCCGTCGTCGGCACACTTACCGGAGCCATCGGATTTTCCGGTTACGCCTCTTACGGTTCGTTTTTTTTTTCTTTCCATTTTCATTGTAGCCATTTATGGTTGATGCATTCATAGAATCTAAGTATATTTTACGTGTCTCTCTTTGTGTTCGTGTTTTACTTAATTCGGAATAGCCAATTTTACATGTTAGGGTTGTTATTCAATCATATTAGTCTGGAATTTATGTTAGTCTTCTGTTTTTGTTGGATCGCGTTGTGCAGCTTACAATTTGGAGGAAATAGAAGAGAAAACGAGGTCCCTCCGTGAATCTACCAAATACACTGCTGCTGATGGAGCCACTGCGCTCGATGTAAGTTCTGATTCCTTTTCGAGCTTTCTTCATATTCATTTTTCTTTTTCTGATTCTATGTTTTGATCTTATTATCTGGATTTGTTAGAAGAATCATATTACGGGTTTAAATATCTAGCCTTAATTATGTTGATGGAATGACCCTTTGGTTTGTTGTTTATTGCTACATTATACGAAGGTCCACCATTTTAACGTCCAGATAATGTTTTGATAGGGGTTGCCAGCGACACATTTTGTAACGCAAATTACTATTGGTTAAAGTTTGTTGAAAATTACAATCAAGAGAGAGACTCATTAAGCAAGCAGTAAAACCCACAAATTTTTTTTATTATCAATAAATTTCAGCTAACAATAGAGGGTGTATTCAAAAGAGTCTGTTGCCAACACTGTTCGTCATTTGATACTGTAGTTTTTCATCGTTTGACACTTTATTGACACTCGATTAGTTCCTATTATTTTCCATCTTTTAAATGCTCAGTGGACCTTACTGTTACATAGTTTTGGATTCTGACTGATTTTGATATAATAGTTATCAGTTTCTTCAGTTTAATATACTGTAAGGTGACATGTTCTAGTCCATATTTTGTGCAGAAATTTCAAGGTTTGCTCTATTCAACTGCAATGACCGGTGTGTTCCCTGAACTTTAGTCTGTACATCACTTATCCTGTATTAGTGTTACTCTGTTCCTTTAAATAAATGAATTATTCTAACCTAGTGTTCATATTAAGATAAGCCATAGGTTCTGTCTAATTATAGCCATTACATGCCCCTACTTATACTGGAGATTTTTTTTTTTAAATGGATGAGAATGTGGTATATAATCACGTTTCTTGCCACCACCTATGAAGGGTGTGGGGGTAGAAAAATAAGAAAGCAGGGGCGAGAACTTGTTGTATTGTTGAGGAGGATTACTGGAGACCAATTGACATTGTGTGGACTTTTTTTAGGGGGAGGGGTGTGGTATTCAATTCCCAATTCGTTATAAATATGTATGCCTTTGTTATTAATGACATGCTGATTCATTTTCATGTGATACCCCAGTGCCTGCTAAAGCAGTAGAGCTTTATTTGGATTCAAGAAGGCTAATTGAAGAACAAGTTAGGGTATGTGCTTGCTTTTTAATATACTGATTTTGGTTGACAGTTGTCATTTAAAAAAATTCTATTTCTTACCTTGTTAATTATGGTACTCTTGCTTGTTTTTAGAGTTATACAGAACCATACACAGACAAGCTCCTTCCTGATTTGCTTCCTCAGGAGCAACATGTGTTTACACTTGTTCTTGATCTGAATGAAACATTGATTCACTACATTTGGACGGTAAGATGTCAACTGCAAACCCACTTTTTCTTTGTTGGTAAAAAATATAATTGGTAGATCGTGTTATGCTTTTTCGAGTAACAATTCCCTTTATGAGAAATGGTAGCAGGCAGCACCACAGCCACATTCTCTTTTCAGCTCACTCTTTTCAGCTCACTGTTGTAGGAGCCAATGATTTTGAGACTAGTGAATTTCAACCAACAGTGAAGAGTGTGTTGCTTTGCTTACATTCCTCAATCCTTTTTGTACTTTGTGTCACAAAAAATGCTTTGGATCTCTTATTGCATTGCTTCTTGCTAGTGGTCCTTACATATTGTAGATATATGACCATAATATTTAGTTTTACTTTTATATGGTATGTAGCGAGATACAGGTTGGCAGACTTTCAAAAGACCTGGAGTTGATGCCTTCTTGGAACATTTAGCCCAGTTCTACGAAATAGTGGTGTACACAGACGAACAGAATATGGTAATCTGATTTTTCTCTATATTCTCTATACTCCCCTGTATAAGATTTCCTTACATTTGTTGATTTGTGCAGTTTGTTGACCCTGTTATTGAAAGGCTGGATACCAAGCACTGCATTAGATACAGGCTATCAAGGCCAGCTACTAAGTATCAGGATGGGAAACACTTCAGAGTATGTTTTTGTGTTCTTATATTATTGTCTCTCAAATTATATATGTAAAGTCCTGTAGAAGGAGTACAGCCAATCATGGCAAATAATAAGAACAAGTGCCTTGGCAATATTACCTGTTTATGTGTATAAGTATAATATAATATTAGTAATATATAGTTTTCTTACACCTGAAGATTGTAAACAGAAAACGTAGAGTTTTATTGTGATACATCACATATGGTTTTCTGGATATTCTTTTATTGATATTTTTTCCCTTTTTCGATCCTTTGATTGGCAGGACCTTTCTAAATTAAACAGAAATCCAGCAAAAGTCCTTTATTTAAGTGGTCATGCTCTGGAAAGTTGCCTACAGCATGAGAACTGTGTTCCCATTAAGGCATGGCAGCAGCAAGATATAGATGACACGGCCCTTTTGGATTTTATACCATTTCTTGAGTGTAAGCATTCCTTTAAGATATGTTGAAGAATGAGATCATGTTTGAATTATAATTTTTTTGTCCATAACACTCCTGGAGTGTAACACTGTTCCCTTTAGATGTAATTATAAACAAACTCATACTTGAAATTATTGTGGTGACTTTCTTATAAAAGTTGTTACCTTCTCCTTATCTGTTTGCAGTTGTTGCCCGTAGTAGTCCATCTGATATAAGACCAGTGCTAGCCTCTTACGAAGGATGTGATATTCCCAGTGAATTTATCAGGCGTTCCAAAGAGCATCAGAGGTAACATTTAATCTTTTAGCAAACCTCAAAGATTATATTATTTTTAGTATATTCTTAACAATTTTAAAATAAAAAACTAATGAAAGCAGTGTATATAATTTTATAATTATAATGAAAACATAAACTTAGTAACAAGTAAACAAGTCAAACTTGTTCTTGATGGCTTTTGGTTCGTGTTCAATTATGTTTTTACAGATAGTTATGTGACTGAAGTGTTTTCAATTTGTTTTGAAGTAAATGACGAAACTAAGCTTTTGTTGTTATTCCATTTTCCTTTACATATCTACTCAAGATGAAACAGGAAGTAAACCTGATTCACCTTTACTTTTCTGGTCTAATTGCATTTTAAAGTTCACAGGATTTTTATTTTTTGCATCAAATTTGAGGATATTGTTATATTTCCTCTATGTTAGTGTGGCACATTACAAGGGACGGTCTTGAGCATGGATGATGAAGTTAGAGTCTTGTTTTCTGATCCATCTATGAACATGGGTTATATACCAGTGGGATTTTGGGAGTGGGAAACAGATGGGGTGGTTTTCATAGATATTACAATTGCTTGTCCCCCCAACCCAAGTTTCGACCATTTTATTTAAGGATTTGGGTGCATTTGAAATATTCTGTACTAGATGTTACGAGCTTCAAAAGATTCCCATGAGGCGTGGAATGTGAAGTCGAATTATAGTTGTTGGGTAGTTTATGTATATCCCCATAAGATTGACTCCGTGTTGGTGGCTTAAGGTTTTTGTTGTGCTTTTAGTTGATACACTAGTAATTTATCCTGTTTAGCTAACATTTTTACTCTGGGTATTTCCAAATGATGCAGGAGAATGCAAGACCAGAAGCATCGTAGTCGCTTCTGGAAATAAGATTGTCAGTTCCATTGCAAGTCTATAACAATTTGTTCTTTGTTGAGGCTAGCAAATGAGATCGTCAATTTCATTGCAAGTCGATTGATCAGTTTACCATTGATTTTGAGGTCACTGCAAGTTGACAAGTGATTACATAAAATAGAGAAAATGTAGATTTTGTTTTACGCAAGTCTTGCAACCCCATGTCTTCGAACTAGTTTTTTGCCTATTGTAATTTTGTTGCTGGAAAGCATTTATTAATTCAGGGGGATCGAGTTCTTTTTCACCTGATGAGTTTTTGATGCCAGATGTTTCTTGCAAGGTTATGTAATCTTGATTGTATTTGCTCAGAAGTGGCTATGGATTCAGTTGCACAGTTTTTACAACTGACATAATATAAGATTTTACCTGATCGAGTTATAGTTCATTTTGTTGGAATTTTCTGTTCTGTCGCTTGATCCAGGTATATCATATTTTGATTTTCAACATCCAATGTTAGTGGCTTGCATATCTGAGTATTAATTATTCCCTCAATTTCATATTGATTGTCGATGTAGCATTAAAAAAGGTTTTCATATTGTTTGAGCTTTATAGTTTTCCAAGAAAATATTGGAAGTTTTTATTTTAATATTTGCTCTTTAGAGGAAGTACGTATTGTGATAATTGAGATACGACTAGTGGAGTTTTGAAAAGTAATAGGTTATAGATGTGAAATTTGTCCAACCAAATTGTTAAATAAGTTTGTTCATGGATGAGCTAACTGTATTTTTGATAATTTAACCTCAATATATTTAAAGTCTTCTAAGCAGAGAGAATTATTTGTTTAGGTCTTTAAATTAATTTTTTAAACTGTTTTTTAAAATTTTTGGAATTAGATGGTGTTAGTGATAATGATAGTAATCTATTTAGCACTTGGCATGAATTAATTGAGTGATGTTTTTGAAAAGTTTATCAAGACTTTAAATATGCCTTTTAGTCTTATTGGGATTAGTTTTTTTCCTTCTCTATTTAAAGATTTTAATATTTTAATTCTTCGGTCATGTGAAATGTTAGTTTTGAGTATATTTAGAAATAGATAACGTTAGTCACTATTCTTTTAAATTATTATTTGAATTTTTTATCAATCTTTTTACAAATACTAACCTTTCTTATTTTATTTCCAAATTGAGTGGTATAATAGTTTCAATATAAATCAAAATCCTTTTATTAAGATCAAACTCGAAGCACTCCTCTGTGGAGAGTGAAGTGGTGTAGCTAGTAATAAGAGTATCAGTGAAATTCGTCAAAAGAAAACCAAGATGAAGAGAAAGATTAGGTAAAAGTATATATTTCCAAAGTCACTTTTAACATATATATAGATAAAATAGTAAATTATTTGATAATAATAAATATATAGAAGTTAAAAAAATACTTTTTATTTAAATTATTTTATTTTAGGATATTACAGTAATTATTTTATAAAATTATAGCTTCCTAACTCAGTTTGATCTATTAAACTGAACACTTCGTTCCGTTTGGCGTTCCAAGATCTTAACAATGATTATTTTATTTATTTAAAGTAAATGGTCCACCGACCAATCATGTCTAAATACACACTTTTTAATTTTCCTTCTTCACAAGCCTTTCCTTCTTCACAAGCCTTTTCTTTTCTCTTCCATTGCCCTTTTGTTTTTAGTGTATTCAATGGAAGCATAAAGATGCAAGTGATAGTGGTTTCATTTCATGGGAAGTGCTGCTTCAAGTATTAACAAGAGTATGAGAACGTCAATATTCTTTATTACTATGATATGATACAGATTAAGCTTATGGGAGCCTGTACACACACTAATCACATATCACACATACACATAAAAATAATTCCCTTAACAAATGAAGGGTAATATGTGGGATATGTAAGATTATTAACGAGTAGAAAACTAATAATGAATTATATAATGTGATGAAATACTGCATCTGATCTGAATGTTATAGTCTGAGCCACTCGTCTCCATCTATGAAACTCTTATGAAGGAAAGGTGCTACTTCATCATAGCTGAATGACTTTGACCAAGGTGCCCTGTTGCTTCTATCTGCTCCTTTTCCATCGCATAGATACTCACCAAACACTGCAGTCCTGAAATTCCATACACATATTCTGTATATGAATTCTATAATGGAATAATAACTTCACATTTCAACAAAAGCTAGTAACTAAACCATTTTTTTATGCAATGATCTTGATTTAGAATAATATCTTACTTCTTTCTATCTGATTGATTCCAATCTGACCACCCTTCAGGAATGATAATGTCATCCATATTGCATTTGGAGTATATAATTCTAGAGTAGTTCCCCCATGCTCTGCCAAGGTATACTCTGCCACTTCCTCTGATATTGCACCCTACAAAAGAAAAACCTGTGTCTTCATTTGCTGAATTCCTATGATGTGCTGCTATTGCTCCAAAGTCGTCCGTTATTGACTGCAGAAGGCAATTCTGCTCCATAGTTCTCAAGGGTCAGAATTAAATAAACTTGGTCACTGCTTTTTATTCTTGTAACATAGAAAAAGGTTCATCTTATATTATTACCTTGTAGAGTGATTTTGCACTGCCAAAGATAAAATCAACTTTTCCTAGGATGTCACACTCTAAGAAGTAATGATTTCCTGTGTTGTCCAAGAGACTGTCCTGTGCTCCCTTAATCCTCACTTGATAGAACATGGCTCTTTCACTGTTCACCCTCAGTGCCACTCCTTGCATCCCTTTTACACCAGCCGTTGCAATCACTGAGTTCTGCAACCACACAAAGATTGCCATTTGTCATGTGTTGGATCGGATAATGCAGTAACTTTTCCAAAAATTCATGCAATTTTAGCGGTTGAGTGAAACATGATGTATTTTTTAGGTTGCTTGAATGTGTTGAGAATTTTATACAAAAATTGTGTTGTTACCTCAAAAGTGATCCCAGTTGCACAGAAATAATCAGAGTCCACTCCAACTGTTGCTGTATCAAAGGTGCCCAGTGCCTGACCATTTGTGCCTCTATCAGATGACTTACTGTTCCAAGTAATAACAGGACTTGCTGTTTGATTTCTTTTCCCTACGAATGATACATAAGGCTTGTTCACAGCCACACGCACTTTCTCTCTGCAAATATTGCATACAAACAAAAGGGTATACAAAACATAAGGAAAGTTTTTAACTTCAACAGAAGTAAGAACAGGGACTTGATCACTAACGAAGTTTTTGGAAACCAAATAAGTGTTCATTACCCGAAAACAAAAGATTGTGTTTTCAAAAGGAGAATGAATAGAAACAAGGATTTTGATTAGAATTGAATAACAATGACACAGTGGTGATGAAAGTAAAAGATGAAATCCAATTTTGAAAAGCACAAAACATAAGAGTAGTTGCATATGATTATTTGAAATAAAACTCTAATTTTGAAAGAAAAACATCACCAAAGCTGCCATGTAAATTATGCAAGTAGCTACTGACCTGTAAATTCCTGGATAAATGTAAATTTTCACCCTATGTTTGTTATTTTCAGGAACCATATCCACAGCACCTTGAACAGTTTTGGAGTGTCCCCCACCATATTTGTTCACAACAATAACTCGAACATCGTCATGGCGCTTCAAGGTCAACCTTTGCTCATCCACCTGCAAATCTTCCCAACTAATGTAGTTCCTAATACCACCATGCCCATTTTCACCTTCTGCTAAATTCACACGAACCCACATCACGAAAACCGACACAAACAAAAACAGAACTCTGGAAGACACCAACTTCATCATCATCATCCCTGTGTGACCACACAAAGAATAAGAAACCAAGCATGAAGGGGCGTGTGTGTGTGTGTTGAAAATGTTGTTGAGGTGTTATTATAGGATCAAAGTGGGAAAACGAAACTCCAAATGAGAACAAAAAGCTTGTGTTACAGATGAATAAGTGGAGTAACGTTTTTTTTAGAGTTGAGGCATGGAGTAGCTGATAGCAATAAATGTGCGAGCGTTATGGTCATATATAAGCCATGCATGTTGTTTTTATGAAACATAAAGAGAGACCAACAAAACAAAATCATAGCTTTGTTTTTTGGTTTAATATAAGGAACTTAGAAAACCTGGCTTTGTGACTGAGACTTTTGTTTTTTGTTTTCTGTTTTCTTTTTTAGCATAAACGTTGAATAAATGAGACTTTGTCTGATGCAGAAGAAAGAGTGTTGGGTAACTGAAAGTGTATTTCTTTTTTTAAAGTTGATCATGTAAAAGAACAGAACGTGGTATATGGTGTGGAAAGATGAACAAGGCAACAACAGTTAGAACGGTTGAAGATTCATGCGTGTAACTTCTCCCCACTATGTTACCTTTTTGTCGTGGATCTTTCTTTCTGATTCATGCAACACTTTCAAATCTTCTTTTTCCCTCCTTTATGTATAAATGATAAACTAATATATATATATATATATATATATATATATATATTAAAATTGTGTTAGAATGGTTAGAAATCCAACAAATACTTTTTGAATTTGATATTTCATGAATAAGTGTCTTACGAGTGTCGTGTCCGTATGGACACATATTTAAGAGGAGTGTTTGAGTCGGCATAGGTAATATTATACCTTTTCCTTTTCTTTTTGTTGTGCAACAATGCTGAATTTGTTTATTTTGATCTGGTTTGAGCTGGAAGTTATGGTTGAGCTACCAGTGTGAACGTTAAAGTGTTTTGTGAAAATGCAAGTGAAATGATTGTATCAACTTAGCATAATATTTAATTAACTGGGAGTGGAGACTTAATTGATTTCAGTAACATACTGAGTTATTCAAAAGTTGATGAATTAACTGCATTATGTTACATTAATTCTGAATTAACATTTGATGAATCATAGAGTTGGATTGCATTGATCTGAAGAAGAAAAGCAAAGAGCAGTTAAAGTTGAAAACAAGAATAATAATTGTGTGATGACAGAGTATATATATAAGAACTGTTACAATAATAGATTACTTGCCAAATCATTTAAAGTTCTTGGTTTGTTCATCACAGAATCTCTGAACATTTAAGGAGAAAAGAATTAATAAGGTTGAGTGATGAGTCACGATGGAGTTGTTGGTGTCATGAGTTCCATGACAATGGAAACTATTAATATCTCTTTCTCTCTTTCTCATGCATACCGTTACAGAAAACAATAAACATTCATTTTCACTTCCATAGATAAACTTCATTTTTCACTTCTTTTCCACCGTTTCACATAACAAAATTTAAGGAAGTGTTTATTCAGCAGAGCAAAAGGTTATGATGAATTGAGAGGAACAACCAAATGATGGCTAAAAAACACCAACCAATGAGAATTTCTGCTATTTTTTTATCAGAAGATTCTTGTAACTGTTCATGTATGCATGGAACATATTTTGTGAGCATGAAGTTTCATTTTACTAATATATTCAAGGAAAAGATTTCTTTAACATCTATTATAATAATATAATAATATTTTTAATTAAAAAATAAAAGAAATATAATTAAAATATTAGTTTATTGGAATGTGAAGGGTATGTTTGTATTGTTTATGTGATCTTATAATTAATATTTGTATTGTTTATATGAAGGGTATGTTTGTATTGTTTATGTGAAGGGTATGTTTATATTGATTATTAAAATATTATTTATGTGATCTTATAATTAATATTTATTATTTATTCTATTGCCAGCATATATGATTTAAAAAATATTCATATTTTATTTCTCACAAATAACCTAATCACCCACTAACTTTAAAAACATCTCCCCTAATACATATATTAATCGCATCTTATAATTTTCCTTAATTAAATTAAACTGATTTAATAATGAAATTTTAAAACTAAAAAATATATCTTATATAAATTAAAAATTACAAAAGTGTGAGGTTGATAGAGTTATTGTGATATATCCACGAATCATACGATTACAAAATTTAACCAAACAGTTACAAATGTGAAACGTAAACAATCATACTTTATCAAGAAATGCAGCAAAACACTATTTGACGTGTGTTTAATTTCTATAAATAAATAAATATTTTTTTATCTATTTTTCAATGAAACCTCTAACACCCAATTAAAATTAATTATAAATTTAAGAATTTAATCACAAGCTTTTAAAAGGCAGGGATCTTAAACATTTTCAAATAATTTATAATTAATGTACTATTTTATGTTATTTGATTAATTCCGAAGAAGGTGAATTGTAGCCAAAATTACAGATGAATGGCTATAAACACTTTTGAAATGGACACAAAATTGTTTACAATTTAGGATAATTATGATTCTAAAACTTTTTTTTTTTTTTTGTTGAAGATAGAGATAATAATATTTTATAATATATAAGTAGATGTGAATCTTATTTTATAAACTGCTTTTATGAAATTGAGTTAATCTTAAACTCCATTTCTTTCATAATATTCTTGAGTCATGTTTTGTTAGTATATAAAGAGTAAATAAAGAAAGAGATGAACAGAGAAGCATGCATAGGTTTCTATAGTCTAAGCCATCCATCTCCATATATGTAGTCTCTGCTCACAAAAGGCACAGCTTCTTCTCTGCTTAGAGTTTTTGACCATTCCACTCTCTCACTTCTGTTTGATCCTTTTCCTGAACACTCATACTCCCCAAACATTGCAGTCCTGTCCAAACCACAAAAACAAAACAATTTTAGAAAATTCTTCTGGTTTTTTCCCAGTGATTTTCAAATGTTAATTTTCTTTTTCATATCATCATTAGTTATGAGCATTTCCAAGTTTTAAAAAATAATATTGGTTGAAGATCCAAGTCGACTATACCACGCACGAGTTGACTAATTTCGGTATGAGATGTGTCGACTAGTACCACACACAAGTTGTCAGATATGAGATGTGTGTTAGAGATCTTATAAGACTAGAGATAAGACCAATCATAAATATATAGTTTTAAGGACAAGTTTCGCTAATCTCGTCTCGGTATGAGATGTGTCGACTAGTACCACACACGAGTTGTCAGATCATTACAAGAAAATCATCAAATAGAAACCAAAATAATTAGTTGCAATAGTAACTAAATTAGAGACTATTTTAGAAACTAAAACAAAAATTGGTTTCTAAATTAGTTTCTATTATTTTCTATTATGGTTAAATAGTTTCTAAATTGGTATCTAATTAGCAACCAAGGTTTTATCTACCAATTATTTAGTTTCTAAATTTAGTTTCTAAAACTTTGTTGCTAATTAGAGATCAATTTAGAAACTATTTAACATTAATAGAAACTAATTTAGAAACCAATTTTTGTTTTAGTTTCCAAAATGGTCTCTAATTTAGTTACTATTGCAACTAATTATTTTGGTCTCTAAAAATTGGTTTCTATTTTATGATTTTCTTGT
>Ga0123342_1000253_pt1 | contig 77462 bp, 34 predicted proteins | sample Turbeawhitnodule_FD_89960 | JGI IMG/M metagenome (GOLD analysis project Ga0123342, IMG submission 89960) | Root nodule microbial communities of legume samples collected from Mexico - Turtle bean Mexico white nodule | ecosystem: Host-associated > Plants > Roots > Nodule | place: Mexico: Nepantla... | reverse complement strand
TATCATTAGTACATTGGCTAATTAAGATGGCTATGAGGAGAGACATGTAGACTGTTCTTATGAGTGTATTAATGGAATAGTGTTGAATTGTGATAGGATGTATATCTTTATACAACGTGTTTGGCAACATTGGCAAACATGGCACCTCATGTCCACCATTTGAGTGCGTATGCATCTCAGAGGCTAGTCAACCTCTTTCATATCCTTTCAAGGAAGTATGTTGCCTCTCTTTCTGGCCTTTCATAATAAACTATATCCATTTCATATTTATATCTTGAATGACTTATTTATTGTATAAATGTTTGATTTTAATTTTGGTTATCATTAGGTATAACAAATTATCTGATCCCAGAGATAATAAGCTCAGTGTTGCAGAAAACAACTCAATTGAAATAAGTAGCCTTGTAGATATGGTATGTGATAAGGGTTTTTCACTTGTATGATTCATTGACTACAAACTTTTGACTGTTCCGTTTTCTAAATGTATCTTCTTTTAATACAGTCGGCGGAGTTGCACATATATACTGATTTCATGAGGCTTGTACTAGAAATTATAAACGCAATTCTGACTTATGCATTGCCTCGAAATCCTGAGGTACAGTGTAATGTTGCACTTGATTAATTTCAGGGTAAACATATACAAAAGAAATTGTACATGTTTCCCAATAATAAAAAACTATATTCGCATTGTGACCTTTACATCAAATGTATTTCTTTTGTGACTGAGACAGGTGGTGTATGCAATAATGCAGAAGCAGGATATCTTTCGGCCTTTCAAGAACCACCCCCGCTTCAATGAGCTCATTGAAAACATATATACTGTACCTTTCATGTGTTTCCTTCTAAATCTATAACTTTAAACATTTTCCCTTTATAATCTTGGAACTTTAAAGGAGAATTTCATAGTCTTTAGTTACATTTGTGAACATTGTCTTTGTATAATATATCATGTTTCAAGAGTGTTCAAGTAATGTGCTGTCTTTTATATTTGCAGGTGTTAGATTTTTTTAACAGTCGCATGGATGCCCAAAGAATGGATGGTGGATGGTCAGTCAATGAAGTGCTCCAAATGGTAATTCTAAACTGTCGGTCTTGGCGCGTTGATGGGATGAAGGTGAAATGAAATTATTGTATGATTTGTGTTTACTGATGATCACTTGCCTTGCTTCTGTAACACTGTATCTTGTTTTGCAGATGTTTACTCAACTGCACTTCACATATGAACAAGAGAGTCACCCAGAGGAGTTTTTCATTCCATATGTCTGGCAGCTAGTACTCTCCAGATGGTATGGAGATTCTTACCCACATACCTCATGATAACTATTTGCAACTTTTTTCTTTTTATGTTCGAACTTTGTCGATCGTGGGGTTTATTAAATTCATCATCTTTTTTTTTACTGTAACTTTTGTTTATTACCTTTTAATATGGTTTTCTTGTTTTGCATGCTTCTGATTTGAAAATTCTGTATCTTCAGTGAATTCGAATTCAATGCAACCGCTAGAAATTTGTTTCCAGCTGATATACCTGCCAAAGTACGTATCTGAATCTACATTGTATGTGTATGCCACATGTCACTGTAATCAAACAACACAGCTGCCTTTTTCCTCAAGTATTTTTGTTCTTCAATCCTTCCTTGTATCTAAAAATGTTTGTTGTTACCGCTGCTTATATTACTGTTTCTATGATGGAATGAATACTACATTAGGATATTTCCTGATAAAAGAACTAGCTAAGGAGTTGATATAAGTTCAACTCATCATCCCTTTCTTTTCATTTTTGAAAGGAAAATGAGCTGTTGTTGTCTTGTGATAGGTTTTTTTGGTCGAAATATAAAAATAAAGGATAATGTTTCTCTTTGTTGGGTTCACTAAATCCTAAGCAACTTAATTGTTACTTGCCAGTGAAGCTAAATTGCAGCAGCCATTCTCTTTGACTGATAAAGAAAATTATTAAGTAAAGGATGGAAGAATTGGTTGTCTATGGTGTATGACCTGTTGCTTTAGTTTCTTTTCCATTAGTGTGACATACTAATACATTAACTTGGATTATTGTCTTCAATGACAAAATTCACCGTGTTGCAGAAACTTGACAATGGGGTGGGAAATGCATTCCAAAACAGTGACTTTGACTAGTCTGAGTATCAGCTTGATCCCTTGCCAAGCACTCCAATTCTGTTTGTGAATATTTGTGTAGATAAATTAGGTACAAAAATTTAATGTTCTCATTCTTTTCTGTTCATAAATTTTGACTGAAGATGAAAATAATTTGAGATATCCATGTAATGAATAAAGGATGATGCTAACATGTCATAGTTTATACAGTTTATATGGTTTTGTGGTATCTTTATAATAAAGGTAAATCTTCTTGGTGATGATATGCTGATGATAAAGGTTGAATTGATGAGTTTTATTATACATTCTTCAGGTGTGTTTGAATTTCAATTGGAAAACCTAAATTATACATTCTTTTGTCACATTATCTGTAAGAATATAGCTTGTTTTTTGTTTCTTATCCGTAGGTTCTGTAAGTCTTCCCAAAGGACTAAGGACTCAGATGCATTTGCAAAACATTTCCACTAGGAAAATACCTTCAAAGATTGAAGCACTAATTTTGTGGAATAGAATGAATATAAAAATAAATAAGTATTTATAAAAAAAGAAAATAAAATGATTAAATGATATAACAAAATTATTGTATAAACATTATTAGAAAATGAACAAACTATGAAGTAAAACACAAGAGTTTCTATTGCCTTGGTTCAAATAGTGTTATCTTCATAGCTTCTTTGGACTTCATGGAATAAAAGACATTCAAGACATCTGCGTCATATCGAATGTGGCGTGGACTATAAGAAACCAAATCATGTGCTTCTTCATGCCATCCTTGCTTCAATAAGGCTTTAAGCACACGAAGAAACGCCCGTGTAGACGGAATCTGCTCTGTACTGATTAACCTGGGTTTCCGTATCACATTATCATACCTTGGAGTCCTGAACAACCTGAGATTACATTCCAAATACCTGTTACTCTTCAACAGGTATTCAATAGGTGCCACACTATCATACCTTTCACTCTTCAACAGGTATTCAATAAATGGATCAGTTAAATATGGAAATCCATGGGTTCTCATTAGTCCCAAAATAGGCAAAGCATCTGCAAATCCTCCCTGAACCAAAACCTTGGTTACCAAGAGCTTGTAAATACTTTGCCAGGGTCTTACTTTTTCATTCAATAGTCGGCTAATAATCTTACATGCATCTATTGTGCTCTTCGTTTGGCAAAGTGATTTCATTGCCACATAAGAAATTTTGACTTTGACTAATGAAGTTTTGGCATTGACTGCTCTAATTCCCCCCTTTTTCTCATGCATATCTTTATAAGAATCAAAAGCTTTATCAATGTTTCCGGCGACAAAATGCCCCTCAATCAAAGATTCCCATGTCTGGCAATCTTCATAATCCCCAGTTCCTTCAACTCTATCCACGAACTCATGAGCTTGCTCTAAGTAACCGGCAGCACTAAGTGTAAAGGCAATTTCACTCCGTAATTTACTACCAGCAACAAACCCACAATCTTCCATTTCTTTCAAAACCTTGTTCCACTCTCCAGTTCTACCAACTCTGGTCATAGACTTAAGCACAGTACCAACCATAGAATCAGTCAACTCATTCCCACTTCCGATAAAAGCCTTCAGAATCCTCGAAAACAGATCCATATCCAGCTCCTTCCCAGCAGCAACCTTCCTCAACAGAAAGAGACAGCAGGGAACCCAAGGCTTATTCGCGCCAGCCATAGCAAGCTCATAAAGCCCAACAGCATCCTTTACCATTCTCTTCTTCCAGAACCTCCAAAAAACCTTAGCAAAGGTCTCAACCTCCATCTCAAACCCAGCACTCCTCATCTCACCAACAAGCTTCCAAAACCTATCAATCGAGTCCTCCCTCCCCAACACCCTCGCCATTGCATTGTAAGTTCCCTCATTATGCTTAAACATCCCACACTCCTCCAACCACCGGAAAAATATCACCGCCTTAGCCGGCTCTGATGCTAATCCCTCCAAAACAATCTTGATCATATCTCCGGAGAACCCAACACTCAGGTCCTTAATCTGCCTCTCAACATCACCACTCCACACATTGTTCCTCACAATCCTACACACTATAGCACACTTCTTCTCATTCGTGTTATCAAACAAACCCTTCGACTTCGCCACGTCACCATTCATTCCACCCTTCTCAAAACACTCCACCACTCTCTCCTTCACACCTTTGGAATCCCCATACCCTTTTTTCTTCATTAAATAGACCAACTTCCAAAACTCGTGAACCAAACCCTTGTTCCCCAAAACGCACAGCATCTTGTTGTAGCACTTGGAGCTCACCTGCTCGGGGTAGTTCTCCGAAACCCATTGGGAGAACCTCCACGCCGCATCGACGTCGGAATCGAGCTTCAACAGAACCGCGAGGACAGCATCGTGAGTAATCGAAATGCGATTCGAATCGACGAGGTTTTTCACGTCGTCGGAATTCACAGGTGTGGAGAAAATGTCGGCGAGGAGGACGTGGTCATTATCGGAGTGATCGATAACAGGTTCGGAAGAAAAACGACGAAAACTAGGGTTTAACGGAAAGGAGGAATTTACGGTGAAACGAAGGAAAATTGAGGAGGAGGAGTGATTGGGAATGCAGGGGCGAGAACGGAGAAGGTGGTGAAGAAGACGCCATTGGTATCTCATTTTCACTGTGTGGAAAAAGAGACAGTAACAGTAACTAGGGTTTTAGGTTTTTGTTTTGTTCAGTGTAATTTGGGAGATGATGTAACTAGGGTTTTAGGAGATGTAAAATAGTATTTTAAAATGAATATTTCTAAATTTTTTCATGATTTTTTGCTTTTTAGTATTAGAAGAATTTTTTACTTTAATTTATGAGTTGATTTTTTCTTTGGTTGAAAGAAAAATGATTCTCTAGTAGAAGATTATAAGATTAAACTCCTATAATAGAAATATTTTTAACTGATTTTTACTTCTTTTAGTATTCTCTATAAGCAACAAAAGTAAATATTTTTAATATTTGTTTGTTTGCTAATTTTATGCTATAACCTCCGATATCCAATTTTAATTTAAATTATGGTCATCATTTTAATGATAAGCGCACTGATAGAAAAATTATTTTCACTTTACAAATTAACATATTATTCTTTTCATTATATCTTTTTAAATCTTAAATAAATTATTAATCTATATATTATTATATTGATAGAATAAATTTAAAATGGAAGTATTTTGTCTTATATAAATTTTATAAATTTTCTGTAATGATTTGTTGTATTTTTGTTTAGAGACTTTTTTTTTTCTCTTTATTTTCCCATCCACACCCATTTTGTTTTTATTTTCCTCTCTAGTATAAAAAAAAAAATTAATGTTGTCATTCTTTTCTGTTCATAAATTTTGAGTGTAATGGTTCACTCTTGAAGATGAAAATGATTTGAGATATCAGGAAATGAATAAAGGATGATGCTAGCATGTCATCCATGTTATGTCATAGTTTATACAAGTTTATATGGTTTTGTGGTATCTTTATAAAAAAAGGTAAATCTTCTTGGTGATGATATGTGGATGATAATGGTTTAGTTATCTGTATATTTTAACCCCAAATTATATATCACTATTTTTAATAGCAAGCTAAAAACCAGATTTAGAGAAATATCTTCTACAAATTAGTTTCTGTAGAAAGTAACGTATGAAAAACTCTAATTTCAATTTTGATATCACATTTTTTAATGGATTAAAATAATTTAAATTCATACTTTAGAGCAAAAGATATCTCAATCTATATGTGGTATCGATTTGGAATAAGTTCATCATTTCTAAACATTGTGATAAGCTTTACAAACTAAAAAATAAATAAATTTTGGATCACCTATCTTTTTCTCATCTTGTGTTACACTTTGTTCTAGTGATCTTTTCTCTTTCTAATTTCTTTGGTGTATGGGTGGTCAAAGTGTCGTATAAATGCAAACTCTTTTCTTTTTCAAGTCAATGAAAACCATACATATATCCCCCTTTCTTCACCCCATTCCATTTTTTATGAATGTGATTTGGGTGGAAGCTACAATCCTCACCAAGCTGCCCAAGAATTCTCTTCATCTGCAAAAACGATGCATAAATATCAAATTTCATCCAATAAATGACTTCAAACAATGTATCATTTAAGGGTTTAGCAGGAATTGCTCACCATGCATAACAACAATGGCCTCATACCATTAAGTATGGTCAGCTACATAGATTAGATGATGCCACCAGACTCGGTAAAAAACCAAATTCATATGAATATTATTTCATGTCCCTTTTAATAATTTTCTCCCGTGTCTGTTTTGGTCTCCCTTTACTCCTTATTCCCAGGGTTAAAAAACACGATTCACCAAGCACATTAAAAAAAATGTCGTGGTTTTTCTTCTACAGTTGCATGAAAAGCTTGCAGGAGCAACTTCTCTAGCTGTTGCCCCAATGAAACTATTATTATTACCTGCAATCAAATATAAATGAATGTTGAAATATAAACTATTTTTATATCACATTTGGAATATACATAAGATACGAACGTAAGACAAGTACAACAAACAGATTCTTGAACCTATTATAATATGGGTCTATCTATTTGAAGCAAACTTCTCCATAAATATATTTAGAAGTAAAAATAAGAATAAAAAAAATCAAATTTTCCATAATGTAAACTTAGTTTGATGAATAAACTAATTTGCAGAAACTATTTCTCATTAACTTCTCTAAAATTTAATTTTTAACTTATCTATAAACTAATTTCATTTTTCTTCTTATTTCTCTCTTCTAGAAATATTTATGCAGAAATTTCTCCAAACATATACTACCTAACAAACAAAGCACTCTCCGTTCCAATTCTGAAAGGGTCAGTGAAGAATTTAATCTTCAAACCTTAACAAAACAATCTTCTGTCAAGAAAAATCTGTACACCTAACTAGAGCCAATTAATTAATAATAATAATAAAGGGCAAATATGATGCCAGTCACTTCAGATTTGCCTTAGAAAACTTGCGAAATTGATAAATAACATTCATATACACTTAAGCTCCAAATCAGCAATAAATATTACCTGGAGTTGAAATTGAAGATAGTGGGAAAAGGGGAGAAGCAGTTAAAAAGAAGATCCCATGGACCAGGGTGCCCTAGTGACTGGCTGATGTGGATCCTGATTTTGCAAAACTGCAAGCAGGATTTCCCTTAAGTAAACTTTCATAAATCAGAATCAGTGAAAGGAGATTGCAATCAGGGAAGGCCTAGCAATTGTCAAAAAACCTTTTTCCTTAGCCATGTTTCCCAAAAAGATGTTCTTTTAATGAATTTAGGAAAAGTGCACAGATATTACGTATTTGAAAAGGAAAAGGAGAATTGGGATTTGAGATAATAGAATACAGCATATTATCTAGTCAAACATATGATACCCAAAATTAACGAGCATTGGATGACCATAAAAGTTAGTTAAATTGAAACTAAAACTTCTAACCTTGTTTCCACATATCTAATGACAATTTGTCAAAAAAACTTCTGAGCTTCATCATTCCCACATTTTTCTCCAAAGGAGATGAATAACTGACTCGGATATGATGTAAGGGAGCCGATGATTGCCTTCCATTTAATTTAGAAGAGAGGCCTGCCTTTATTCTAACAATATCCACCTTTACAAAGCTCATTGATTATATATGTTTGGACATCTGGATGATAGCCTCTAATGAAAAGATACTGGGAAATCTTCTGTGCAGTCTTTGGCCTACCACTTTTGTGCAACCCATTTATAAGTATATTGTAAGTGTGCAAATTTGGACTAATACCTTGATCAACAATTTGGTATATTAATAATGCAATTGCCTTGTCAAGTTGCTGCCCATTGCATAAAGCATCTAACAAGATATTGTAGGTTACAATATTTGGAACCAAATTCTTGAAACAAATTTGATTAAAAAGATTCATGGCTTCATCCATTCTTCTATTCTTGCAACAGCCACTAATCAAGATGTTGTAACTCCAAACATCAGGGGCAAAACTTCTTTCAAAGATGAGATGTTTAAAAATCGCAATTGCCTTGTCAACATGCCCAATTCTACATAAAGATTCTAACAAGATATTGTAAGTGGTTACATTTGGAGGTGGTTGACCACAATAATGCATTTCATCAACAAGCTTCCATGCATCCAAGATTTCCCCAGATTTGCATAAGCCATCAACTAGAGAATTGTAAGTTATAATATTTGGAACTAAATTCTTAAGAAACATATGTTTAAGTAAATTCACAGCCTCATCCACTCTTTCAATCTTGCAATAACCTTTAATCAAGATGTTATAGCTCCAAACATCAGGCACTAAACCCCTAACAATCATCCCTTGAAATAATTTTCTTGCCTCATCCACTTTATCAATCAAACAATATCCATGCATCAAAATAGTGTAAGTAATAATGTCAGGTTGTTCACCTCTTTCAATCATCCTATGAAATAATCTTTTTGCCTCACTGACTTTATTGTTTAAACAATATCCATTCATCAAAATATTGTAATTAATAACGTCATGCTGTTCACCTCTTTCAATCATCAAATTAAATAACTCTCTGGCCTCATCCACTTTATTGTTTAAACAATACCCATTCAGCAAAGATCTAACCTCTTTTCGTCGGCCTGCACGACACAAACCATAAATTAATGAGCTATATGTGAAAATGTTTGGGAAAATTCCCTGAACAATCATTTTGGAACACAAAACACGTGCCTCGTTTATATGTCCATCTTTGCACAAACCATGAACAACTGTATTGTACATTACAAGATTGGGCTTAACCAACTGTCCCTCCATGTTCTGAAGCAGCTGAATGGCAGCTCTTGTTTTTCCCATCTTACTCTTACACAGCCCATTGATTAAAGTTCCATAGAGGACATCATCAAACCAAATCCTTCGTGCAACCATTTCATTGTAAATGTATAGTGCATCCAGCATCTTATCATTAACACACAACCCCTTCATCAGCGTAGTAAAAGTCACAACATTTGGTTGACATCCCCACTTAAGAATCTTACCCATTACAGAGAAAGCAAAATCCATCCGACCCATGTGGCAGAAACAATTGATCAAAATGTTAAAAGTGACTGTGAACGGCACAACACCCCTGTATTCCATTAGGGTATATAGATTAATAGCTGTAGCATAGTATTTCATCTTCACAATCATCCCTAAGATTTTGGTGAATTCCACAATCGATGGCAGGGGATGCATATCAACCATGCGGTGAAACAAAGCCACAGCATCATCAATACCATCAAATCTATAAGTGCTTTCTGACGGCAACGGCAACGGCGGTGAATGTAGATGTATCCTCCTCACATGTGACATAAGAAGGCGAGGAAGTTTCAGGAATTGCATACCTTGCCGTATACCACATGTGCTCTACTCCAAACACAACACAATATGCTCACTCTAAATTTCTCATTCATGCCCCATGTCCTTCCACTAGCTTTAACAACAAAACAATAGAACTACATGGAAGAATGAAAACTGTACCCTTATCCATAAAGTCTTTATTTTCTGCATTAAAACATGTAAATTAACATACAATGAATATTTTTCAACAAAATAAAAAAATGTAAGTTACCACAAGATATGGGTATTTGCCAAAAAAAAAATCTCAAAAAGTATTACCTATAAGAAAAGGAAATAAAACAGACAGGTATCAAAGAGAGACATTTTGACAAACAGATAGAGTGCATACAGACACACGCATATTGAAAACCCATTTTCTTTTTAATAAAGAGAAAGTGATTTTCATATATATGTAATGTAAAATGAGTGAGTCATAGCTGCAAATTGAACCAAGTTGAAGGAACATAATATAACATGATAAGAATGCAGAGAGTGAAAAGGGAGATGGTGGAAACATGATTAAAGGGTTACCGGAGAAGCAAAGACGTGAAGTTGAGTATGGGAGAATGAGCGGCAAAAGTTGTTTGTGTTTCTTCCGTCTGCTGAGAGGGTGCGGCGGTGGTGGTGGTGGTGGTGCCGTCAACATGAAACAACACAGCATGAGTTTACGTTAGGTATTCTTCTGTTTAAATTTTCTTCACACCATATTTTCCAAACCAAAAATGAATAAAAAAAAAGGTGGAAATGGAATGTTTTAAATATATAATAAACACAAAAAAAGTTAAAATAACATGAACAAAGTTATTATTTAACATCTTCTCTTGAAGGGTAATTAAATTTTTAATTTTTCAAAAAAAAATCAATATTCTTTTATCAGTAACTTTCAATAAATATGAAGTATTGGTTACTTTTATGCATGCTTCTAGCATACGACACCTTCAAAAATTAACACATTATTTATTAAATACTAGCACAAAGTTCAAAAAATTTAAATATCTTAATATAATATTATATTTGAAGTTTATAATAATTATCATTTTATTAAATTAATATATAAGATAAATTTACCAATGTTATAACAATTTTTTTAAAAAAAATAATAAAATAATATATATATATATATATATATATATATATATATATTTACATATACCTACTTTAAAAAAAATGTAGCACTAACATAAATATGGACACTGACATGACATGGACAAGAACATTATAAGACACGAAGACACATATCTTTATATTATATAATTATAAATTATATAAGTTGATAATAAATATTTATGTGCACAAGTATGTTTCAGATTTTTTTGGAGCAAAAATATATTTTTTATGACTGGTTCAAAAGAATTTGTTCTTTATTTTTATAATCATAATAAATTTATACAATTTGAGTTTTTATAAAATTATTGTATTTATTCTTTTTAAAATTGTGTTAGAACCGTGCTAGAATTTTCAGAAATCTAACAAATATTTTTTGAATTAAACACTTCACTGATAAGTGTTTACGAGTGTCGTAACCGATACGTGTACACCATTTAAAATAAGTGTTCGAACCACATAGCTAATATATAATCTCGTGAATTTTTTTATTAGATTTATTTCTTAAATTATAACAACAATTAAATAAATATATATTAGAAAAGTACATTTGTTTGAAAAGTTTTCTTAATTATTTCTAAACCATGTTATTTGTTTTTTTTATTGAATTTTAAAAAACAATTAATATTATATGTTTATGACTCGTTAATAATATATTATACAATAAAAGATTGAACAAATATTATAAACTTCACGCAGATAGTTTGTTTGACGATGATTTGATATTATAAGGGTGTTGAATTTATAGGAACTTTCAATAATACTAAAACTATGGCAACTTTATATTACTAAATTTAAAATAAATGATAAAAGATAAAATAATATTAAATAACATGAACTTAAAAAAAATTAAAATTAAACACTATAACATAACATTATTTATAAAATTATTTGAAAGAAGATTATTTATAAAATCAAATTATAGATTAAAAATTCGATTGTACTAGCATCCTACTATTCCGTCTAAAATGGTGGTTTCTAATTAAATTTAAAAATTTAACTAACTTAAAAGAAATTCATTTTAGTCCTAGAACAAACGCAATAATACTTTATCATTTTTATTATTATTATTATTATTATAAAAGCTAAAGATTATTGTTATAAAAGGGTAATATTGTTTTTATTGTTTTAGTCTACATATTTCGAGGTGTAACAAGAGAAAGGATTTTATGAGTAATTAATAAGTGAGTGATAGGATTTTAAAATACATTATTTTTAATTTTAAATTAAAGATTCACCTTTCTTGTATAATGAATAAACTAATAATCATACTCTTTATTTTATTTGTATTTATATATATATATATATATATATATATATATATTTAAATAATATACAATATAATAATAATTTAATAATTTAATCATATATTTTATAATTATTTATATACTTTTATATTAAAATAACACAGAATCAATACAAAATATTTCACCATTTCCTATATAAATTCTTAAAAGAAACAAATAAAAAAAAACACTTTCTCAACCAAAGCAAACATATATGAGACTCAAACACTCATCTTCTGAAATGATGTGTCTATATCAGACATACGTATCAAACACCGATACTCAAATGATGTGTCTGTGTCAGACATGCGTATCAAACACCGATACTCGTACCATACTCATAAGTACATATAAATAAAGTGTTTAATTCAAAAAATATTTATTAAATTTATGATAATTCTAGTACGATACTGTCAAAGTTTTTAAAAAAATACATACATTTTCTAAAAACTTAAATTTATTATATAAATTTTTATTATGATTATAAAAATAAAAAACAAATCATTTTAAACCAAATGAAAAACATCTTTATGTTAAAAAAAACCAAAAACATACTTATTACACATAAATACTTATTACACATAAATTTGTATTGTTATACATCCTTATTTCCGTATCCTAGATCGTGTCCGTATTATATAAGTGTATATGCTAACATAACAAATTAAGAAATTGCAATTATTAAATTACTTATGATAACTTTGCCTACCGCCTGAAATCAATGATAAATATTTTGCATGTTATGTGCATAATCAGAATATCATCCATATTGCAGATGGGAATTGAAAATTTTCTACTATTTCAACATCTACAATGCCCCTTCAGGCAAAATTTTCTATAAAAAGATTGATTCATGAACTTTGTTTCAGATACCTAATTTAATCTTTGAACAATTTTGGTGATGGCTGGAACTCAGAATTAGCAACACTAAACCTATGATGTGCCTCTCATGTCCACCCAAATACTTGTACCAATCCTAAACTAAGCCTCTAGAACTATTATCATGGATCAACATTCATTTTATGCATCTTCTACAACTACTACACAATCTAACAGTAAAACATTACTCTCTTCACATTCTCTTTCAAGGCTGGCAATGGCTTCACCACACCACACTCTCCACCTGCTCTTGTTGCCTTGGAACCACCACCACCACCACCACCACCCCCCGAGGAGCCATTTTCCTGCATTTCCGGTTCCATGTAGAACCGTGCCCGAAAAGCTGCCAAGTGTGCATAATATGCAGGAGGAACTGCATATAAATCAAATCCATTAAGATTTATACTTTGCAAACAAAGTAGAAGTCAATCAAGATATGTGTAATGTAAAGAAACAAATTTCAACTAACTCAATCCAATCTTATGTTATTTTTTCAAAACATGTTCTTATGCTTTAAACCAGGACATCACCCCAACAATGTATGAAGTTTAACTTTTTTGTTTTATTAAACCATGAACATTAAAGGAATTTATCTAACATTCTTAATCAATGTAAAACTAAGTAATTTTATTTGTATTTGAGTCTAGAACTATTGCATTAAAGTGGAGAATGACTAAACCCTAAAGTAGATGAATCCTAAACCCTAAAGTGGAGGAGGGCTTACCAACAGACACGGAGCGTGTACACCTGGCATATGTATAGCATAGATTGTTTGTCAAAGATTGGATTCCATCTGCTGTAAAGTTGTTTTCATCCCAAAGAACATGATAATGAGCAGGACGACTTGTACCCTGCATCATAATACAGACAACATTCATAATTGAAGCAAATTAGAGGTTTAGATTTGCATGCTAACATAGCTAGACAATCTCCATTTTCCAAGATCTTAATCTAAGCATTAGACCCAAACTTGAGAGGAATGCCAATAAGGATAAACGTTTTTCTCTTCCAAGACAGATTAAAGTTTCAGTTCTACTACCAACAAATCTCTTTTATCTACCATAATAAATCATGCATTGAGAAACCAAAACAGGAGCAGAAAAATTAAGATCCTACTGTACTAATCCCTCCCTAGCAGTTATCAAATCTATGTTGTTCTAAACTATACCTATTTTTTAGAGCAATCCCTGGAAGATGGACCTAGAATAAGACAAGGCGAATGATGAAAGTTCCATTACTTTCAACCCAAAATATGGAAAAACCAATGCATGACATTATCTCTAACAAACCCTTCTAAGAGGTATCAAAACTTTGCTAGAAAATATTTTGCTTCATAATCAACATTGTAATCATAAAGCTCAAAATAGAAGAGATATAAAACTATCTTCCACCTGAATACCAGCATGACTGCAGAGATAAAAATCAAATTCTGTTGGATGACAGATTTTAGAATCCACAACAGTCCCTGAAAAGAATGAAAGAATAATCTAATTGCACAATCACTTTTAACCAGAAAGAATGACTCATTTATTTGTTTACATGGGGAATTCAATTCAGGTACAGTCATCATACCAGGCAATATATTTCCACTCTTATCTGTGCTGTTTCTGTCCCTGTGGTTATTTGCAAACAACCGAGTATGATGTCTTTTTTGTACAACAATGAAAGTTACCGGAGGTTGATAGTTTGGTTCTAAAGAAGCACATGCCTGCAAGTATATACATATATGTATTCTTGTCAGAACATGTGTTATAAATTGACCTATTAGAAGGTATGATGGGAGTGTGTGATAAATTATGATTATGACCTTCCGAATTGCATCCAACTCGTATAGTAGAACTTGGTAAAATTGCCCTTCACTTACACCATCCCTGTTCAAATTTCTTGTTAGCACAACAGTTTCAACAAACTATAATGTTTAAAAAATTTAGCAGATATTGATTTGAGAATGAACCATGTTCCTCACATCTCTGGATAAATTTAGACTACGCATCTAGCAATATCATAGGCTACAATTTGATACCATTCCTCGGATAGACATGAAATATTGCTTTCACAACAATGCACCTGTGATGTATTCTTGCAAGCAGACTATTGACACTAAGGTTAACAAACAGCTTTCAAATATTGGAGTAAAGTGCATATTTCTATGACATCTATTCTAAGCAACAGTGTATATATTCCATGATAGAATCTATCAAAAATCTTAGAATGAACAAATTTTTTATAGACCTATATTTTTAATTAGGAATGCTGCCACTCTAGCCACTCAAACTAAATATTTTTGTTATGCAAGTCACAATATGCCTTGACCTTGCATCATAATTAAACATACATTAAAATTACATACCTATAAAATATAATCCTTAGAGGCTTCTGTCCTGTTGCCTTTCTAAAGGAAATCAACAAATCTCTGCATAAAAGGACACAAAACAAAATATTTAGAAAGTGAAAATTGTATAGTCAAAATCCCATCATTCCACAACAAAAAAACAACATTGAGAATTAGAAAAGAGGATGTCAAGTTTCTAGTATTACCGGATCATGCCACCACTAACTAAGCCACGAACAGGGTCATGCCACATTTTGTACAAGTCTTGTATAAGTTCCTGCCTATGAGCCTGAGCACACACTAAACCAGCATATTTTGTCACTTCAGGCCAGTCTTGAGATGCTACTACCTATAGATTGGGTAATAGATATCAGCAACCATAACCCAAAAGAACCATTGCAATACTATAAAAACCAAGACAGCTAGATCAAAAGCATACAGCTGCAATTGAAGGGCTGGAGTCTTCTCCATTTTCAGGGTGGGTAACATCTGCTCCAAATATTATAGTTGGTATGTCACTAACCAGTGGTATTCTACAACTTACAGCATCAACCAAAACAGTGTTTCTACCTCCCATCTGCATTAAGTAGATGTCAAATGATCATTAAGTCGTTGTTGAAAGCATTTCAAAGAAAAATACAAACATTTTTTTATTACTAGACCTATCTGCATCAACTACTGAGATGTGGAACCCATACTAGCCAACAATTTATAACCATCAGTACACACGATTTTTATGCACAAAAATGTATCCATGCAATAACAGTGAAGAAAACCAAAAAAGCCAGAATTGTCAAACAATTGACAGAAGTTGATAGTAGACTTAAAATTCTTACTTTGCAAAGTGCTATTTCATGTAATTGAGATTTGGGAGAAAACAAACCTTGACATTGATTTTCAAAGACACATTAGCCAGGTACTGCTTAGTGATCTTGAAGACATGCTTCGTCAGACAACATTGAGAAATTAAACCAAGGTCAGTTTCACAAATACGCTTTAGATCACCTGAAAACAAAATAAAGTTATATGAAGTTATGAGCATTTAGAATTTAAACTTGGAACAATGCTTATAATCATGCACATTTATCACCATTGAAGGTGGCTTACCATAGAGAGAACCATTGTTGTCAGGCAATACTGCTAATAAAAGCTCCAATTCCTTTCCTTTGGTTTTGTTTGTTGACACATGGTAAACATGCTTCAAAGCTTTCTCCACATGCTCAGGTTTGGCATTGTAAATGGGGATAACAGGCTCCGGATTAAATTCCTAGAACCCAAAAAACAATATGAATTTCAATAAAGCTTGTCCACACTTCAAAACTAAACAACATAATAGAAGGAAAACTACCATGCCAGATACTTGGCACATTTGAGCTAGTTCGGTACAAAAAGTGAGAGCAACAGTGTCTTGTACACTTCGTGAAAAATTTATGCATGCCCACCGGCTGACAGTCATCCCATTTATCATTTTCTGTACCATTCAAAAGCAAAGTTAAAATAGTTGCATTCACAGCTGCTTGAAAACAGACCATTGTGATATCAAATGTTCATCATGAAAACAATACCTTGTTCATCATATTCCATTGACCAACTTGGGGCAAACAATTCTTTTCTTTCCCACTTTCATGATATTTAAGCTGCAGACAAGAAATAGATATCAATGAATAATGGCAAAAGAAATCATCATATGCTTTATCTCACATCTTTTGGTGGAGAAGCACATTACCCACGGGGCAGGAAGAATTCGAGCCTCTACCGAAGCTAACTTCTCACTTATTTTGATTCCAAATTCCTTTGCATAAGGGTCTTGATCATAAGCATTGTGCTGAATGGTCTGCATGAAGAAAAACTAAATCGGTAATGTGACGGCCCAAATTTGAAGTTTAGCTTCTCGTATATATGATGGATAGATTTTATTTGTCTGTGGAGATATAAATGTCATAGTTGAATGCATTTTTCCTTATTCAACTTTACTTATTACAATATCTCCCTCACGTGCTTTGAACTTTGAAACATCATTTGCATGTTCCGATTTCAGCATTGTTTGAATCATATTACAGTCTGCAACTTTTATACTATTCTGACTTTCAAGGTGTAAGTGACACAGACAAAGGCTAGAACATAAATAATGAGAAGTTAACAACATAAATAATGGCTCTCTAACCAAATATAAATAGCGAATGCTAGCTTATTTTATATCCAGAGAAGCTTGTAGTCATACATTCAGAGTACTGGAGAGAAATTTTAACTGTAAAACTGCTTTGAACAAATGTTAATCAATTCAAAATCAGCAAAGTACCCGCAAAATATCATTTTCTCGATCACGAGGTCTTTGACAAGTAACTTTCAGGAGAGCAGTGATTTGTTTCTCATTCAGCCTTTTAGTATAGCGTTGTCCTTCAACAATTTTGCAGGCCTGAGGAACCAGAAGTAAGAATAATCAAATAATTACTAGAAAGAAGAGCAGCTATGTCAATTACCAGGAATTCCCCTTACCTCCATAGGTAAATAATTTGCTTTCTTTTGATTTCCTACTTGAAGGCAAGGAAGGTGAGTATATTTAATTGTGAAACCATACATCTCTTGGAAATATTCAACTACTGACTTCATAGTTGAGTTCTCATCAACAGGAAACCTGAAGAGATAAGGCCTTGCCATTAAGAGAACTTGTGGAAAATAATTGGAACTTCTTTGAACATGGTGCACAACAAGAGTTACTGCATATCCTAAAATATCACAAAATCAGAATTATTACTTACACAAGTTCTCTGGTCGGTTGAGAAGTCAAACCAGAAACTCGGTACTTTCTTCTAACACTCCCTCTGTGGGTTACTTCAACTTTAACTCCTCTAAGAGCTTTCTTAATCTGTTAGACATCTTAAAGTAGTTCTGTAAGTTTTACAGTACTGATACTGTACAAAAAAATAACTAAGCAAGCTTTATTCATATAAGTACTTTGATGCGATCCGCGTCAGACAATTGCCTTGATAGGATATCTTTTCCTAATAGCTGGCCAACATATTCCACAACTGGAAGAGGTTCAATGAACGCAGCAGAAGCCATATCTGAGATTCAATGAAATGCAAGAAGATTATAAACATAAATCTGAGTTAAAAAACAGTACTTCCCTCAGAAATTTATATCCATGGTGCATAGTGATGTCTAACATGAAAGTTTTTTTTAAAAAAAAATGATATCCATGGTAAGTAACATACCAATATTGAGGGAAAGACCCATCTGAGTAGGCCTTATGCTTTGGTAAAATCCACACCAAGACTCCAAACCTTCTCCAAGCCGTTGGGGTGTTCTAATATCTGGTGAAAAGAACGATCTCCCAATTGGACAGAACCTATAGAAAAAGCAGATTTTGTGAGAGAAAAGAACTTAAAAATTCACATTTTCTCTCAATTACTCAGCAAAACTACCTCTTAGATGAAAGCTCTCTTAATACAATGTCAAGAATTTGGAGTGCCTCTTGTGGAGCATCAGCACGTTTACCAGCCAGAAACTGGCCCAAGTGATGCAAATTCGCCCTAGCAACAAACTTGATCACCACTCTATATTCTCTTTCCCTTCTGAAAATGGGGCAAGTGTTTGAACTTCATTCAAATGCATACAGTTGATACACGCAAACATATAGTCCATCATGTTTTTGTTTTAAAGCCAAATAAAAGTATGAGATTATTATGCATATATTCTGTATGTTTAAACTGTATATACGCAATAAATCTTACTTGGGACCATTAACTCCAGCCTCATCATCCACAACCTTTATCTTAAACTCTCTCCAGGAAAAGGGAAGAGGCCCTGCAGTGTACAGACTTTTTCTGCCATCATATGCTGGAAGCCTCATCCCAAGGTCAGACTCTTTATACAGCCTCACGAGTTCTGCTATTATAGACCTGTTCACAGCTTTGGAAGAGACTTCAGGGGTGATACTGACCTACAAAACACGGCAAAGGTAACAAACCAAAAGAACAAAGCTTCAGACCAAATTTAAGGAGTCATAAATGTCACAACTAAGAAAAGGACAGCAAAAACAAAACCCCATTCAGATCCTTCTGCAATTGAACAGCAGATAGAAGAGGGAATGGCAGGAAGAGCTTAAATACTTCCAAAAATGGGCACAGTAGAGTGATGTGTGAGTCACTCACAAACCCCAAACTTATGTTTTCTTGCAGATGGCTACAGTAGAGTGATAGAGGCCAAGCAAGCAAAGGAGCTTACATCATACTGGTTCAGGTCCTTGTCCGGTAACTCAGCAAAGAAATGGTTAGCCTTCACAATGCACTTTATACCAACTTGTCCATAGCCAGGCCTAGGAGCAAAGCTCAAAGACTTGCTTGATGTAGGGTATCCCATCTCTATTTCACCACACATGGTGCTTCCATTTCCAACACCACTTGTCACAATAGGTCTCATCAAAACATCTCCTTGATCACATTTTCTGCCACCTCTGCTCCTTCTTCTCCCCTTGTTCCTTGCATGAGGTGAAGTTTGGTTGTGGGGTTCTTGTGGCAGTGGTGGTGGTGGTGGACCTTTGCCATTTTGTACAGCTCTAGAAACCTTCTTGGCTCCATTCATGGGGTTCTGCAAATGGGGCTTGATAACAAGGTGTTGTTCTGAGCTCTCCCTCATCTGTCTCACTGGCATGTTCGCCTTTTGTGCTGAGTGGTGGCCAATGGATACACAAAAGAAGAAGCACACTTTGTCAAAGATGACCAGTTTTTGACGTTTAGTCTTTGCTTATATCAGTAAAGCAGTGCCAATTGCTTCAGCCAGGAACAAACAAACAAAGATAGAAAATCAATGTGTAGTAATTGCTGTAAAGTAAGAACCCAAAAAGTAAAACTTAATTATTTCGAGTTGTGTTTTCAGTGATGCATAAAGTAAAATATGGTCTTGGTATGCTGTGAAAACTGTAAAGTACATGCATTGTTTAAGGATACAAACATTATTATCATTCCTTTGCAAAACTTACAAATCCAACAGGTCATCCCTGTTTCAGCAAGCAAACCCAAAAATGGTGAGCTGGTAGAACCATAGGGCTAAGTATCACAAAAAAAGCAAATTTTGACAAAATTTTCTTCTGCCCTTTCGCTTCAAAGGAAATCCCACTGCAATTTTGGAGCTCGGCTATAAAGATTTTGTCACACTCACACGAAATATCACAAACAAACGTAGCAAGAAAAAAGATTTATCAGTGAGTGTAAGGAAAAGAAAAACTTATTATAATAAAATATGATTAGACATATATATATATATATATATATGAAAATCTCAGAAAATGAAAAATACCCAGAAGACAAAACCAACTCCTTAGGCCTGTCTCCTCCCACCAAAAACTGAAAACCTCACCAAACACAGCCACATACAAAAATACACTTGAATAAATAAACAAACAAAAACATTGGAATAAAAGAATTGACTGTACAGGTTTGAAACAAACCTGTGAGAACTGCCTTGGAGTAAAGAATAAAACAACCAGAAGAAAACAAAAATCAAGAACAAACCATCCTAGGTGAAGGGAATAAACATTGAAAAGGGTAGAAAAATCACTGTCTAGAAGATTTGCAGACAGAAAAAAATATAAACAAACATTAACAACAACAAAAATGCAATGCAAAGGCTATGCTAGATAAGAAAATGCTTTCTCTAACAAATGACTTGAAGTGAAAACAGAAAATGAAAAGCGACCAAGCCATGAGAAGGGAAAAGGGAGAGAGAAAAAACACAACTTGAACTCACCCTCTTTCTCTGGGCTAGCAAAGAAGGCCCTGTGACTAACTAAGCAAGTAGTAGCCACGTGAAAACTATAGTGGGTGAGTTTGGAAAGATTGAGAATTTAGAAAGATGGAAGATAAAGGGAGAAGATGGTGGTGGTGATGAATCTTATACACGCATGCAAAAGAGCTTTTGGTGTTTTCTTTATCACGTGTAGAAAAAAAGGCTCTGCCTTCCCTTCCTGTATTCCTCTTACTTCCTCTTCTTCTCTCTCCTACATTACACCCCTTGTTGTTGTAGCAGCAGAGGCTACGAAGAGAGAGAGGTATTAAAAAAATGGTGAAAGTTGAAGAGAGAGAGAAAGAGGGTAATGAGTCCAAAAGAGGTACTGAGGATTATAAAAGCAATGATACAAGGAAGAAGAATAATTCGAAGTTGCAGTCCTCTCTCTTGCAGGTTTCTGCAATGTTATTATGTATGCTTTGTTTTTTTTTTTTTTCATTTTCATTTTGAAAAAAACAATGAATTAATCCTTAACTTTTACAAGAAAAGAGTTCGGATAGAAAAGAGTTTAAGAAGTAATAATTTAGAGTGTGAGGAAAATGGTTTCCTCGTCCCAATGCAAATGTCGCAATAATGTGAAGTCTTCACTTACGCTTTGCTTGGGTAAGCCTCGTAACGGTCGATTCAATGCTTTTCTCCACTTTCCAACTGTTATGTTACTCTCTTTTTTCTAGTTGGAGTTTTGCGCTATGATTCGGTGCTTCTCGGTTCACGCCACTCTCATGTGGGCCAGCTTTTGCACGGTTGATGCTTTCATATGATTAGATGGTGGAATCTGGTTCGGTGGGGGTGCACTGTGCCTTTGGCTAATGCTAATCATTGGATCATGCGGTGTGGCTGTGAGAGAGACAAAACCTAAGCTCACTATTTTTTTTAAATGAAAGGAGTGATTTTTTTTTACCGTAAATGATTATTTTTACATTTCAATGTACGAATGAATCATAATTAATTGAAAGTGCATTTTAATTTAAAAATATTTTGGTTGTTATATTGTGCGGATGTCAGGGCTAGAGTAATATTAATCCACGTCTATATACAATTGTTGTCCTGTTTGTAGTTACTTGATTCTTCGAGTCCTTCCTCCTTCACGCGTGCGTTCGTCTGATCGGCGGGATATTTGCGATTGCACTCCGACGCTCAGTCAGTGTCAGTGTTTAGTCAAGTCTCTCTGATATTATAAAAACATATATTTCTCCCTTTCAGAAGTTCCTTTTGTAGGTTGACTTGGACTTAGGCTTGTGTGGGTCAGGTAACCGGTTACTGAAAACATGCATAGTAGTCTCTGAGTCGTGTGTAGTAGTTCCCTGATATTAAGGGAGTGCTTCTCAAAGTGTTTCTCACTTATTTAATGCTGGTTATAACTGTTTACTTGCCACATATTTATCGTTCGGTAGCGATAGATTAAATTGGTTTAGGGAGTTGGTGTGTTGTGTATGATGATGATATGATGAAATTGTATCCGACGGTGGGAAATGGAATAGGTGTTTGACGAAAGTACTCAAGTGTAATTTGGAAGGTTGCATCTTGGAAACCTGGTAGTGGATCATTACTTCTTGACCTCAATAACACACATTATAACCTTTATTTTGTTGCAGACACAACTATCATCATCCTATTCTTTTTTACTTCTTCAATTCACCCACTTCAAATTTTATTACTCTGTTTATATCTATAGGTTATAGAGATATTGAGGGGAGTGTAAATATTTTGCTTCAATATTAAAATGAACATTATTAAGATTCAAACCCTGAAATTCTTTGGACCACTTTCACAGGTTATGATTCACTCTACAACACCCTTGTGATCTCTTTTCCTTCCCATTTTCTTCAGTTTCTTGTTTCTTCTTATGCTTGCCTCACTTTTTTTTAACTTTTTCAATAAGTGTTTCACAACTTCCAATGATTTTTCATACTTTCAAGCTTTAGTCTCTAAAATCTAACTACACACTACAAATGGGTGAACGTGAAACCAAAAACACAGGGAACACATAACAAAGTCTAAAAACGAAAAAAAGGAAAAAGCATAAACAAATATAACCCAAATCAATAATAGAGCAACTAGAAACACTGTGCAAAATATATAAGAAAATGTAATGCATCAAACTGATGTATTGTATTCTGATAAAACCTTTGAAAGATGTTTGTAAACAATGAACCCAACATTCTGAAAATATTTAAGATTGATGATTATTAACATGTTTTTCATTTGAGGATTCGTTTGGTGGTTTGTAGAATTTAAAGTATGTTTATAAGCTAAGTATCGAATAGGTTGACCTTTATTATTTTGTGTATAATAATTGAAACACTTTTGAAATGTTTGTATAAATGTTGATATACTTCTAAAATGTTTGTATAAGTGTTAACATTTTGAAATTTTTCATTTTATTTTATTTATTATTTGTTGATAAAAAAAATTGTAAAAGATATTTCATAATTGTTAGTTTATCCTTTCTTTGTCTCTTATGTTTGTTTTGTAACTGAAATAATAACGTCTTAAAGCTTTGATTTTAAAGAAAAGAGCATTCACAAATTTATTTATTGAATAAAACTATAGTGGATGTGATTATTTTTCAATTATGGAAATCTTAAAGCCAGCATGAATTTACTTATTTTGTAGCTTTTGGCACAACTTTTATCATCATAAAATGTTTGAAAAGCGGAAAGTGAGTGGAAGAAAAGGAAAAAAAATAGAAAGAAATTAAAGAAGATAATAGTTTGGTGGTGATGAGCAATCACAATTCATTCACAAGATATAACACATGAGTGAGGGACCACTCATTCCCATAACTCCAACATTCTCAAATCTTATTAAAAAATCTTTATCTATATAAAATAAGAAAACTTGAATGCTAAATATTTTAATTTTATAATTATTGAAGAATATAGATTATCACATTTTATAATATATGGAGGTGAATCTCAACTTATAAACCAGTTTTATGAGATTGAATTATATACTTTCATGCACAGGTTGTTAACCTCGACGTGAAGGGTGTGTATTGAAGATTTTACATCAACTAAAAATTATGACATTTCATAATATACAAGTGGGTACAGACATCACTTCCTTTCATAAGATTAAATTAAACTTAAAATAATTTTTGATAAAAAAATAAAAAATTTAGATATATAAAAAAAAAAGGAAAGAGTGGTAAGGGATATGGGAATTGAGTAGAAGAAGATTTGTGAGGACCATAAGGCAACATAATGATGGGTTATTAGATGGTTTGGGTTGCATGCTCACATCATTCCACAATACATTTATTGCACCAAATCATTACCTTCACAGAAGTGTGAGAGAAAGAGAAATTGTTGAGATTGAAAATGTAGAGGACTATGTTTTTTGAAAGTACATATTAAGAAGATACCAAATTAATGAGAAGAAGATGTTTAAATTTAGTAATGTGATTAATGCAAAAATAAATAAATGGACCTAACCTATGACTTTGGTCTCATGCCAAACCCAACAACCTATTACCTTTTTCTTTCTTCACCTTATAAAGATACACATTATATTGTATTATTATACTCTGGGGTAAATGGAAATGTTTTGCTACAACTTTATACAATCATCACATATTTATATTCATATTCATTTCATCTATTTTTCATAACTTTCTCATACTCTCCCACCTACCAATCTATAACATCATATATGTCTCATCATTCTTATTTTTCTTCCACATAAATTTTCTTTTTATTCCTGTCATACAGTTATCCTATTTATAAAAAGTTATTAAATAAAAATTGTTTTTTTAAAAAATAACTAGTCACTGTATTAACTAAATTATATACTAATTTATATTCTAACAAATTATTTATATTTAAACTGATTTATATTATTAATAAAAATTTATAAAATAATTTTTAAATTATCTATCTAAATTTTAGTGACTAGTATTTTAAATTTTAAATTAACTTCTAAAAAAATAATAAAAACTAATTTAAAATATAAAGTAATAAGTAGCTAAAACCTTGATACCTAATGGTTAGATACAATTTAAAAATCATTTTAATTTTTTTTATTAATAATAAAAACTATTTTAGATACTAATAATTTTGTTAGTTTCTAAATGATATTTAATTTAATAAAATAATAACTACTTATTTTTATTTATAAATTTAGTTTCTATTTAATGATTAAACTCTAAAACATTAATACTTTTTATTCATTATTTATGAAATTTAGAAAAATAGCACATAAATATATTTAAAAAATAAATGAAAAACATTATGAGTTACTAGGTGATATAAAGAAATATGTTGATGGAATTCTCCCCATGATGAAGCATGTGGCATCATGATGATACTCACATTCTACCTACTTACCACATATAAGCACACCATTTATGTTGTTCCATGAATAAAGATGTTCTTCATTCTTAAATTATTATTATTATTATTGTTATTATAAAGGAAGCTATAATTACTATTTTAATGTCTTAGGGTTTGTGTTTTGTTGTGTTTGGAAATGCAGGCTTGGATGATCAATCTTTCATATTTCTTCAACTCTATACTTTTCCCAACCTCTTTGCATAATTGCCCTAATAATTGTTTCATACTTTTTTTTTCAAAAGTATAATATATTAAAATCACCAGCATTTATTTTAATATAACAACCATTAGTAAATTTATTTTATTAAAAAATATAGAGACATTCTAACCAGTTTTAATTATGATTATAGCTAATTTTTTATGATAGACTATTATCATTATGTTTACACGGATTAATTAGGAGATAACTATAATCATTATCAACTTAATTAGTATGAGGAGTTTGAGTTTTAAATTAACAACTTTATTAAATATTAAACACAGGAATTTTTGTAATAGTTTCATAAAATTGGAACACGATATAAAGAAAAGTCACTGAAGATGATATAATTTTTTTTATATTATCTACTTTACTCATTAGTAAATGATTTATTATTTATATGGTTATCATCCACTAATCCCATGGCCCATGGCCCAAGCCCCACTTTCACTTTTTTCTAGAAAAAAAAGTGGGACAAGTTCAAAGAGAAAAAGATATAGATTTTTGTCTTTTATGTGTTTGATTTGGGCCCCACAACTGTCCTAAAAGTCCATGGGCCAATCCATCTTTTTGCATGGGCCATAGAATCCATTTTCCGTACAGTAATTTGGGCTACCTCAGTATTCCTAACACCAACATGCAGTGTTTATTGTAGTTGGCAAACACAAACCAAAAAAAAAAAATAAAAAAAATTAATATTTTTGACAATGGTTGAAAAAAGTTAGTAATGTTACTTTAAATTGATTACTTTGGTTCCAAAACAATAATGGAGAGGAGGTTCATGATTTAATGAAAAGTAAAATATATATTTTTTAAAAAAATTGTAACATGATTTTCACTGAAAGTGTCCCAAACTTTTGCAATTGCTTTAGTGTCTACTTTATGCCTTTATTGAAGCTGACAAAAGGCTTGAGGTGGTCATGGGCCTATCAGTTGCAAAGCTAAGAGAAAGGAGACATTTTAGGCCCAAAAATAAATTTCCAAAATTTTAAATCCAATTTGATTCTTTTTTGCTTTATTGTGCCTTCAACTGTGCATTGCAAATAAAGGCCCAACATTATCCTTTGAATCAAAGCTTTTCTCTAATTTTTTTTTCTTTTGTTGTAGAATTTTGTATATCCATGGTTCCTGTGGTATGATTATATTAAAAGTGTACCATACTGATTTGTTAACTTTTCTAGGAAGAACGGTTTTTTATGTATTAAATAGTATCTCAAACTGATTGTATAGTTGCTGATGTGTTGGTTGTCTTTTTATTCTTTTCTTCAAGTCTTATCCTTTTGTAATTAGTGTTTGGTCGGGGTCACCAGGTCCGAAACTGGCTCGTCCGGTACCAATCGATACGAGAACCAAAATGAAAATTAAGTGATTACTTTAGGGAGAAATTTATGTATTGACAATGATATGAACAATGAATTTGCCCTATTCCCCCTTAATCAGCCAGCATTTAAGGAGAAAAGTTGTTGTGAAGCAATTTAAAATAGAGGTACAAATATCAAGTATGGAAGGATATGTTCCTATAAGTTTGTAAATGAAAAAACATTTTACAGTTATTTATTAACGACTAAAAGTGTTTGTTTTATTCTTACTTATTTTATAAGATCCAAATCCCAGTGAATGATGTGACCAAAGACCAATAAAACAACTTTGTCTGAATGTGTTTTTTTCTTGTCTATGCACATATATGTTGCATTTTGTGCTTTTGACCTTTCCAGTGAATTTTGGAGAGAAGAGCCTCCTGACTTTGCCATTCTCTTTCAAAGTTCAAAATTATTTGGAACAATGTTGAGATTAGGGAACAAAGTGTTATGTAATGAAGAATAAGGTTCTGGGGTGGTCTGATTAACTAAAACTTTGCATTTTGCAAGTTTGCTTATCATGTATCTGTGTACTGCATTGATGAGTTCATTGATTGATTCATATTTACACCTACCAAGAAAATTAAGCTAAGTTATACACTTACTGTTTATGTCATTGATTCATTTTATTTGAATTTAAAGGTGTACAAAATATTAAATATTGAATATGTGTTTGGATTGGAGTTTCCTAATGCACAAAGCCAAGAAATAACAGGTGTGTGTGTGTTGGATGCAAAAGAGTTCCAAAATGATTGCCACAAAAAGTCAGTGCCTCTGGCAACAACTTTTGTGGTTGTGGTACAATTCAAGATACAGAAAAAAATCAATTTAGTTGGATAATTCACAATTATGAAGCTACTAATGATCCTATGAACATTATAAGCTGCATGAGGGGTTTGTCAAAGATTTCCATTAGTGAGATTCACAGCCCCATATCTTGTTTCTCTACAAACAACACAACTTGCTTCCGAAAATTAATATACTTAGAAGAAAAATCTAAGGAACATGAATGTATTCTTCCACTCTGTTACAAAACCATAATTAGGTACTCTTATTTCTTCCTGAGATCAACTCCAGCCTTCTTTGCAACTGCATCAAGTCCATTCTTCTCTATGGTTTTCAAAGCTTTAGTTGACAAACGAAGCTTTACAAAGCGCTTCCCCGCTTCCCACCAAATTCTCTTGTACTGAAGGTTCACAAACTGCAGTTTCTTTGTCTTATGGTTTGAAAATGACACTTTGTTGGCCCTGTTTGATTTCTTTCCAGTGAAGGGACAAACTCTCTCTGAAAAAACAATAAAATCACAGCATTAGAAGAAGAATCAATCTCCAACCTACTAGTTTATCTTTCCCTTTTTTTTTGAATCAGCAAAACACATAGGATATGGCGATACAAATATTTTATTTAAAGTAACAAGATAAGATGTGTAAGATACATATTTAAAAATTTATAAAACATAATAAATATATAACTGCAATTGTAGATACCTAATTAATAAACACATTTATTAGACATTACCAAAATAAAATAAAATCATAAATCATTGTCAAAATAAATTAATTTCAATTATTTATATATAGGAACAACACTATCAATATCATTACTTTTTTTTAAAAAATAATACAAAAAGAAAACAATTTCCATTTTGATTTATGAAGAGACAATGTTTCCATGTTTCTACATTAGACACACTTTACGTTTCTTAGATATAAATGTCTTCAAAGCATGGTCACTTCACCAATACATATAGGTGAAGTATTGATATTATCAGGTTCGTGAAACAAATAAAAAAGGAAGTTTGGAAACTTTGACGAGATGTACTAGTTCAACATCCTAGATATCAGTATCAGAAATGGATATGTGAAGCACATTGAAGCATCAGTGCTTCATAGATTGCAGTTAAGTCTCATACACTAATGATAGTGAAGATGATTCACATCAACAGGTAAATTGTTAGTTGTGCATATTTTCTTGAAGTTTGGTTTGAAAAATATTTTCTATTTTCTATTTTCAATTTAAAAAAAAAATATACAGAATAGTGGAACTATAGCTTGTAACAATTGTTTTCAGGGTTTGCTATATAAAGTTTGAAATCAGAGAAAAAAACGTAAAGAATCAGAGCAATTAATATATTACATTAACACTATTTATGATTTCTTCCAAATTCACACAATACCCAAGCCTAACAATCTCTTGAATTTTAGAAATATACTACACTATATAACAGCCGAAAAACATTACACCATATACTTCCCCAACTGTGTGAAATATATTGAAGTGATACTCAATTACTTAAACTTACAGTGTGGGTTTGGATCCATAATACTGGTTTGTAAAGTAAAGTTATTACCCTACTTAATATATATATTCTCTTTTAACCACATCACTGGTTGATGAAGTGGGACGAAGAAATTCTATTGGAGAGTGTAAAGCTACAGCACATAAGTAGTATTATTACCTTTAACGAGTAAATAAGGTAAGAAATGGATACTAAAAATTGGTATTACCTTTACAATCCCTATCTTAAAACAACTACAGCCACATTATATTAAAAACAGAATAAATATTTTTTATTGAAACAATTTTACTAGAATAACTTCCCTCACTCGAGCAATACATTTTGTATAGATTAAAAATACAAATATGGATACAAATTTGAATATTTTAAGACTAAAACTGCAATGATTTTGAGATTTTGGTTATATTGATACAGATAATTTTAAAAAGAAGAAGAAAACAATGTTTGAACAAAATTTGCAAGTTAGAGTGAACCTAATTACTAATCGGAAGCGACATGAATATTAGGGTTAACGAATTGAGTGAAAGTAGAGAAATGAAGAAGAAGCGGGAATTGCTCACTGGCTACGATGGGGAGAGGTGCGGTGAACGAGGGAGACGCGGTGAGGGGCGGATTGGGGAATTTAGGGCAGCAGATTCTGAGACCGCTCAACTGCGAGGTGACGAAGCCGAGATCCGCTGAAAATGAAAATGATTCAGTTGAGAAACAGAAACAGAAAGAGAAAGAGAGAATGAAAGAAGAAGAAGAAGAAGAAGATGAAGATGAAGAGTGTTACAGGGTTTGTTCCTAAACGACAGCGCATAACTTCCAGAACTTGCTATTGCCATTGTCATTGCTTCTGCGTTTCTTATCTCTTCACACTTCCTGCTACTTTCTACCCACACACCATGCGCTGCACCTGATAACATCTCTAAATTATAACTATTTTTTGAAATATTATTTATTTTTTAAAATATTTTTTGTTTCTAATTTTTCAATATTTCCTTTGTCTCCATTTTAACATTTTCAAAATTACATTTATAATAAATAAAACAAAAAATTATAAAAAATTTGTTGAAAGTAAATAGAACATGAGAATGTGTTTATATTTATATATAGCTAGCTATAAATTATTATTAAAATTTGATTTGGATAAGAAATGATAAGAATGTGTTTTAAAAGAAAATCAGTTTTCACTGTAGAATATGTTTTTTCTCGTTTTAACAAATTATTTAACAAAACAGTGTTATTAAACTCCCACACAAATTAATATCAAAACTAATTATCTTACCAAGACTAAATATGTTCAAGTTATAAATTTACCACAACAACTTTTTTGATAATAGAGTAATTTTGAATAATTTTTAGGTCAAATTTATCTTAGAGTGACTTCTTTAGTTTTCTGCTTCCGGTGTTCATGGTCTTCAGGTGCGTTAGTCTCTAATTAGATCTTTCTTTTGTCGAATGATTGTGGGGTCTCCAATTAGATCTTTTTTTTCATCAAATGGTTGTGGAGTGCAAATGCACTCCGATGATAAGTTAGTTTGAGTACAATTTGTAAGTGAGTTGAGAAAAAAAAATTACTTCATATGCTTGGTTACCTCTGGTATTTATACGTTTTGGATGAACTTCAACTGTCATGAACCTTTTCATGGATCTAAAAGAAGATCTAATTATGTCTTAATCACGCTTTACAGATACACTTACTTAATTATGATTAAATGAGGTTTAACGGGTTTTGTTTGGATTATGTGAGTTATTCGGCTTTCTCAGCCATTCGTCCACGTTGGCCATTTCGACTATCCGGTATTACAAGTAATATGAAGAATTTTTTTTTTTAATTAATTAATTGATATGAAGTTTATTTAAATATGATGAGTATGGACAGAAGCCATATCATATAAAAATATCAGTCATTTGGCAAAAGCGACACACTTTTCTTTATGCTCCTTTCCAAGAGTTAAACAATTGAGGAAGGTGTGAGTTGTTAAACTTCTTATCATATAGAAAAGTAGCAAGTACACAGAAATAATGCACACCACCATCCAAAAATTATGGTACTTGTTTCCCAACCCACCTTCCAAACAAAGAATGGACTTTATGCACCCAAAGAAAAATAAGAAACAACAAACCTAATTACTCAATCCTAAACCTAATCATCATCATCATCACACCATTCTCTTTACAAATGGAAAATAAATAGACAATCTCATTCTTTGCCAATTGTTACTGGACATGTCCCAAGATCCTACCTGTATCATATATGATTCATTGGGTCCTTTGTCCATTCAGACAGTGCAACAAAACCCTTCACTCCTTACTTTAGAAAAGCAAAAACACTTGGAAAGTTTTCTCAAACACATGGAAAGTCCTTTAGGTTGAATATGTTTTCCCAAAAGCTCAACAACAAACAGCATAGAAACAATGATGATTTGTTATAAGTTGTTAAATTGTAATTCCCCCACTCTTCAATCAGTGTTTGCAAATTTCTCTGCCATCATGCTTTCCTTCAATGACAGTACTTTTTAGAAAATTTTAAAGAATACTCATGTGTATAGGCCAGTGATAGGCTAAGGCCGCTTAATAATCATGGACTCACCGAAAGTGAACGTTTGGTCACATTATCTTAGATTATGAAGCAATCATGTGTTAAAGATCCCACATCGGCTAAAGATTATAGCACTTTATAGTATATAAATGGATACAAATCTCATTTTTTATGAGATTGCGTTAGACTTAAAATCTACATCTTAATATGATATCAGAGTCATTTTAAACATATCCTAGCGAGAGTTTATTAAACTTATCAGACCATCCACTATCGGACCGTTTTATATGTGATGAATTACTTTAAGGGTGTGATAATTAGGCAAACATAAATGACCCAGAATGAGGAATATGGAGCAAGCAAGACCATGTTACTGGCTATAAACACTCTGGCAATGTCACAGAAATCAAGCTGTCCTCAAATGTCTAAAGTTAAGAGCATGTGAACTTCATCATCAGTATCACTATCATGGTATGGCTTAGCCTTGTTGTTCTTGGAGATTTTGAACTTGGAGCCTTTTTAGTTCATATATCTTGTTCTCTTATAAGCAAATCAATTGTGCGGGGATTACAGCATAATCTCTTTACATTGGTTATCTTGCAGGATTTGGAAAGCTGAGCATGGGCAACGAAATGGGTAATAACAACACATCTGCTATCAAAGGTACATGTTGTTTTTTGGAATGCTCAAGAAAATTTTGTTAAGTAAAGTGCTAGTTTCCATACCTTTAACTCTTGATTTCATTTTCCTTCTGCAGAGGAAGATAACTTCAGTGAATCCCAGAAAAAAGGTTTCCAAGAGGATACTAATGAAACATCTATAGCCAATGTTGTGAAAAAAGCTTCCATTGATATAACAAATGAACCAGGGAAAGGTACATGGCAAGATGAAGGTTATGCAGAAGATGTAAAAGGGGAAGCTCAAACAATTACAACAGATGAAGCCAATGATGAAGACTCTCAAGAGAAAACTACAGGGTTTGCTTCTAACCATACAAAAAGAGTGCTTGAAAATGATTCAATGAAAGGAGATACTCGTGCAAGTGATGTAAATATGGAAAATCAAACGCCTCGAACAGCTGAAGCTGAAGTTGTTCAGGAGAAAGCTGCAGCAGCACTGGTTTCAGAAGATACAACAACTGAACTAGAAAAAGTTACACTGCAAGAAGATAGTCATGAGGATTATATGAAAGAAAACATGCAAATGATTCCATCAGATGAAGGCAAAGATGTTCAGGAGGAAGAAGCCAAAGCTTTTCAGGAGGAAGTAACAGGGTTAGATTCTAACAATACAAAAAGTTGGCTTAAAAATGATGTGTTGGGAGAAGATACTTGCAAAAATGACATGAATATGGAAAATATAACACATCCAACTTCTGAAGTTGAAGATGTTCAAGAGAAGGATACAGGAATAACTTCCAACTATTCTAGAAGTTCGCTTGAAAATGATTTATTGGAAGGAGATGACCCTGAGGATGATACTAATGTAAATCATGAAAAGCACAAAACAGTAGAAGAAAAATTTGATGAACTACACATAGAAACAAGGCTGGATTTTGATGATGAAACAAGTGAATTTGATGATAAAACTCAGGAAGATAAACAAGATGCTATTGTAGTAAACCCTACTGCTAATGGCATAGATGTTCAGGGAAAAAACATCATCTCAGCTTCCGATGCTGCATTGAAGTTGACAAATTCTCTTGAAGGTTCAGGTTAGTAATTTCTTTCAGAACTGATGCATATAAATAACTAATAGTGATTGTTCAAATCTCACTTAGAGGGTTGTGTTGGATCCACATACACCATAGAAATGACCAATATAATTATTATAAATCAGTTTTATAAAATTGAGTTAGATTCTAAGTTAAACTTCTAAGAGTAATTTTAAAAAATTACTCATAATTCTGTTTTATAGGAGATGAAATAACTGAACTCAGACAACCTGAAAATTCTCCAAACGATGGATCAGTTGAAGCTGGAGGTGGAAAGTCTGAGATTTTGTCAAGTTTTTCTTTGGAAAGCAGTGAAGAATATGAGAAGCAAGAGACATGCTTGAGAGAACACCTGATAGAAACATGTAATCATCACCTTAGTAATGAGCCTTCAATTCCACAAGGTTAGGAGTTAAGGCTATACTGTTAATATTTTGATAGCCCTTATCCACATTTACTTAAACCAAGTTGAGTTAGGCTTTATGCCCAAAGTCTAAGAGTAATTTATAAAAAATTACTAAGGATTCTGTTTTGTAGGGGATGAAATAACTGAAGTCAGACACCCTGATAATAGATCAGTTGTAACTGAAGGTGGAAACTTGGAGAGCTTGTCAAGTTCTTCTTCATTGGAAGACACTGAAGAATATGTGAAGCTAGAAGAGACATGCGTGAGAGAACACATGTTAGTGACAGATAATCATGTCCTCAATAATGATCCTTCAATCCAACAAGGTTAGGACAATTCTGTTAATATTTTGAGAGTCTTATCCATAGTTATTAAGAATTGGACTTTAACTCTAATTCAACCTTATAAACCTGCTTATAAGGTGAGTTTTTATCCACTTATATACCCTAAACCTTAAAACTTAAACTTAGGATTCTGTTTTTACAGGGGATGAAGAAGCCGAAGTGAGACAACATGACTCTTCAAAGGTTGGATCAGTTGAAGCTGAAGGTAGAAACTCTGAGAGCCTGTCAAGTTCTTCACTAGAAGGCACTGAAGAATACGAGAAGCAAGAAGAGTCATGTTTGAGAGAAGAAATATTACTAACATGTAATCATCACCTTGATAATGAGCCTCCAATCCTACAAGGTTAGTGCCAGATTACATTTACTTTTTGAAATGTTTTAGATTTTAATTTATCAGAGATTGTAAGCTCACAATAGAAATTTAAGATCTGTTTGTTGTCTTGTTCTGAATTATAGCATATGAAGAGGAAATGACGGTTTTAACAATGAGTGCTGTGAACATGACAAATAATATAGAGATTCAAGAATCAAGTGTACATTATGAGCATCATGAGCCAGATAAATTTCTCTCCGAACAATCATTTCTAGGTACAGACTCACTCCTTGAAGATAATTTGCTAGATACTAATTCTCATTCTGAGTTGATTAAGGATGATGGTTTAGCAAAAGAAATGGAATCCCATGAAAAATTATGTACTGACAAGTCAGGTGGTAAAGATGGAAACGAGCTTGGGAGAAGTTTGATAGATCTTTCTGGAACTACATCTGATTCCCTAAGTATTGACCTCACCACCAATGGTAATTCATTGACCAAGGTAATTTGTACTACTGAGGATTCCCTCATCTCACCTCTTGAAATTGACAATGAGGAAAATTGCAAGGCACCATATGGAAAAAGTATATTAAGCAGAAGTGGGTCAATGGAAAATTCACATTATTACAAGCCAGATCAATGCATGAAAGATTCATTGAAGGAAAACAACATGGTGTATACATGTGATGTGTCAATAATAGAGTCTAATGGGGAGTGCAATGGAGAGAGAAATATGTCACTTGATTCTAATGTCTCCAGGCTTGTCACCAATGATCAAGTTGAAGAACCTAAAGTAACTGATAATGGAGTACAATTTGATGCTTATATTAACAACCCTGATTCTTCTGAGTTGGAGGATGATGAAGCATTTGAGAAAGAAGGTAAAGAAGATCCACAAGATGCAGAAGCAGCTTCATATGCAGGGGCAGAACTAAGCACTTCTACAGCTACCATGTCCATTATTGGACCATGTTCAAACAAGTTAATACTTGAAAATGGTGGCTATGAAACAAGGGAAAGCATAACAAGGCTCAGTACTGAATCAAACCCTGAGAATCCAAACACCTCTTGTCAGATGCAAAAGTCACCAAGCTTCAATCTCAACCTCAGAAAGGAAGCAAGGCCTGAAGAATCAGACAAGACTCCATTGCTTCATCAGAATAAGTCTGCAAATGAAAGCTTCTCAAAACACATCAACTCAATGCCTCATGGTGAATATGAGCAGTGCATGTTACACAGTAAAGAAATGCCAGTGGAAGAGAAAATTGTTACTATGGAAAGAAGTTACTCTAAGAAATCTAAAGCTCCATTCATAGGCCTTTTGAAAGAAGAGGAAGAAGCTCATCTTCTAGGAATGGCACAGATACAAGAAAACCATGTTGGCACAAAGAATACAGTGTCATCTACTTCACATAAAAGACAAGAGAAGCGAAAGCCTCGGTCTTCCTTCTTCAGCAGCTGCATGTGTTGTGCAACTGTACCTTGAGAATTATACTTACCATTCTATTTTACTTTTCTCCTTTGTGTTGCGAGTTTCTTTCCAATTTCTAAGGTTTTAAAAACAGTTCACAATTGCTGTGGTGGCTACAACCTCAAGATTTTGGAGATTTCATGACAACAATGTGACTGCAATTGCAACCACATCTGTGGCATTTCTCTACAAACTTCCCTAATATCAAAGATTGCAAAGAAATGGCAACTGTGACTTCAATTTAAAAGCCTTGTTACTTTTTTTTGAAAGTGAAGTTTTGATCTGGAGATTATCCTGGTTGAGTTCAACCAACAGCAGGGGAAGTGCAGCAGCAGCTATGATCATTCGTTTCTGTGGTTATTTTCTGATGCATGTTCAAGATGAAGTGGTTCCTTGTGAAATTTTACTTTGTTTTGAGAGATTTCACAAATGTAGAGAGAGCAACTTTTCTGCTTTTGATTGTATGTTGTAACTTTTTTTTCCCACTGTGATCTTGGACTATTATACTCATAAAACCTCATTCTTGTGTTTGATTTTTGTGGTTGATTTTTGTGGTTTAATATCTTATAGGTGTGAAATTTCAATCTTTAATCTCCATAAGGAAAAGTATTGTGACAATATTTGTATTATTCATTAGTTTTTAAATTTTTAAATTTAAATTTTAAATTTTAATTTATATTAAGTGTACCATCCATGTGGTTTGGTCAAATTTGTCAAGTTACCCATCTTAAGGACCAAGCTAAAAGATTAGAGTTCGGTTGCTGACCTGACAAGCCACGTCGAGCTAATCGGTCAAAGGTAAGACACGAATTGTTTAAGGTTTAGGGTTTAGAATACCGCTGGGAACACAAAAAACACTTCAAGAAAGAAGCGTAAAACATGGAAGAGGACGTGAAGTCCGAGTCAAAGGACGTGGGAGGAGAGAATAAAAGGAAAGGAGAACATAGAAGAAAAGAACGAAACAAGTGAAGAGAAGATAAAGAAAAAAGAATTGAATGTTCAACTAGGTTGATTAAGTAACCAGTCGATCAGAACATTAAGTATTTTAAAAAAATAACAAATAAAATAAAAAATAATAAAATAAAATAAATTATTCCAAACATTAACATATAAAATGAAAAAAGAAAGAAAGAGTATAATTTAAAGCAATTCTTAAATGAATTAACTCCAAATAATTTTTAAACGTGATTAAGGATTTCTAAAATGAAAAAAAAAAATATGGATGGAGTTTTGAACAAATGAAATGTTATGAGATGTGCTACATTAGTACAAGAAACATTAATAAGAAGAAATATTAATTTGTTGGCCAAATAATGAATTCCAATAATAAAGTTTCATCCAATTGTCATCATCATCTTCACAAATTCTTCATAGTTAACTTGACCATCACCATCCAAATCTGCTTCTTTAATCATTTGTTCCACCTCTGCATCACTTAATTTCTCACCAAGATTGATCATAACGTGTCTCAACTGCATAACAAACAAAGGGTTTTAATTTTATTGGGACAAAAAATTTACCCTTTTAATTAACATCTGAAAATTTGACTAATGATTTCAGTACAAATTTCTTCCAATTATAATTTTCATTTATGAGCCTTCAAATAAAAAAATTCACTTAAAAGAACCCAGATAATTAACTATCCTTTTGGATTTAATACATAGGTCAATGTGCTAGTCTTTAAGCATTTATGATCATTAGTTAATACTAATAAATTAAGAGAGTGAAAAATGAAAAGCAAGATTCTCATGTAAAATCCTAATTCTTTTTATTCTTCTTTTACTTTAATGCTATCTATCACAAACACTAATATACGATACGACATAAAAAAAATAAAAATAATATATATATATATATATATATATAATTATTAAAATATAAGACATAAAATACATATTTATATATTATATAATTATGAATTATATAAATTAATAATAAATATTTATGTGTATAAGTATGTTTTAAATTTTTGTTAACAGAAAGAATTCTTTTCGTTCAAAAAATTCATTCCTTATTTTTATAATCATAATAAAAATTTATTTAATAAATTTAAATTTTTAAAAAATTAATGTATATCTCCATTTTAAAATTATATTAAAATTGTATTAAAATTGTCAGAAATTTAATAAATATTTTTTAAATTGAACACTTTACCGATACATATTCTACGAATATTATGTGTCCGACATGCCATTTAGAAAAAAAGTGATTGATCTCATAACTTGAAAGTTATTGATAAATTTGATTAAGTCTTTCCATATATATGCATATATGAATTGAATATGAAAAAGTGACACAGCATGAATATGAATAATAGAAGGAGGAAATTTGACTAAGATGGGTTGAAAGTTGAGGTGGAAATTTTATAAGAAAAAAAGGTGCATATGTGCAGCTTCTGCTACATAGCCAGAAAAGTAAACGCAGATTAATAGAAAAATATTGAAAAAAAGTACAAAAGAGAAGAGATTGATGAGTTGGAACATCTTGACCCTACTTTCTTTTTGTTCAAGTTTGAAGAAACCCTTAGAATGCTTTCATTTGTCATTGCCGTCAAAGAAAGAAAAGTTCATATCTAAATAAATACAATTAATTTACCTCACTTGCTGAAATGTAACCATTTTGATCTTTGTCAAACACCTTGAAAGCCTCTTTCAGATCTTCCTCTGCATCAGTTTCCTAAATCAGAAAAATGAGATGGGTATTGTTATAATTTATCGAAGATTTTACATCAACTAAAGATTAAAGCATTTCATAGTATATAAAGTGAATGGAAATCTACTATATTAAAAAGGTGAACTTTAAGTCTAACCTAACCTAAAAACCGACTTTATAAGATGTATCAAATACTTACTTTCATTCTGAATAAGAAAAATGAAGATATACTTACTTTCATTTTCTTGGCCATTAAGGTCAAAAACTCAACAAATTCTATGGTTCCATTGCCATCTGAATCAACCTCGTTTATCATATCTTGGAGCTCTTCTTCTGTGGGGTTCTGATCCAGTGATCTGATAACAGTGGCCAATTCTTCCACGGTGATGCACCCTGTTAATTCAACATACCATTACTTATAAAATATATAACAAATATAACTTACCATTGTTATATTTCTGAACTGCATATGTTTTACACAATTTCTTATAGAAATGAAAAATGAAGTGAATTTAACTGGTTTATCTTATTTTTTTTTTATGTATAAAGGTTTGGTGTAATATCTTTGAGAGTGTTAAAGAGTTTGTAATATGAGAAAATAATTATGTAATATAAGGATGGTCCGATAACAGTCAGATAAATAAACATTTACTAAGATAGATTTGAAGTGATTATGATACCATATTAAGAAATAGACTTTAAGTTTAACTCAACCTCACCGATGAACTTATGAGGTGAGATTTACAATCACTTATAAACAATGAAATATTATAATCTCTAATCGATGATGAAAGGTCGACTAGAAAGGTACTGAGAGAATCACATACCCAAATGGATTTTGAATTAAAACTGAAAAAGAGAAAAAGAAACTCACCATCTCCATCTTTATCAAACAAGCCAAAGGCTTCTTTGATCTCACCAATCTGTTCTGCACTGAGAACATCTGCCATGCTGTGTGTTTCTGCTTCAAATCAGACCAAAACAATATTGATTGATGTGTGGTGAATATAGCTACCTCAACCTTAATGGGGTATTTATAGGGTTACCTTCAGTGTGGAAAGGCTTAATCACAATATTTCTTTTTCAATTACAATTTTTTTAAAAAAAGAAAAAGTATTCTAGTCAAACCACGTTGATGACTGTGGCGTTGTCTAATTGTGATTTTGTTATGGAAAAAAAAATCATATTCTAACCCTTCTTCTTTCATCTTTATCAAAATCACTAAATGTCTAAATTCAATTTAAAACATGATTACTTCAATAGCTTTTTTAAAAAAGCCTTTTTATTGTATATAATAATATTCACAATAGTTTATATATGAGAAAATGAATAAAAAAATTATTGAGATCTGTACAAATTTGTGTACTTATTCCAATCGAAATTTTTTGTTTAATGATATATTATTATATTGGGGATGAAATTTGGACAGGTGGAAGGGTTTGATGTTTGGGGACACAGTGTTTTGACATGCATTGAAAGGGTATGTGTGGATTAGTATGCAGGGGTAAATTAAATATTAATAAATAAAATAAATAAAATTATTATTAAATAAATATTTGCCTAATAGCAGATAAAGGTTTGATAGTGGATTTACGCAAAGTCTCATTGTGCTTTCTTCGGATATTCTAATTGGATTTTGAACCCAGTGAATGGCATGAGAATGGTAATTTAATTTAATGTTTTTTTTGTGGTTAATTTGATTGTTTCTTAGATAATCAGGTAGGCGTTTTGTGGTAGGAGTATGGTAAGGTGTTTTGATCTTTATGTATAAGGGTTGAATCACTACTTCCCATTTATTTATTTTTTATTGTCGATAAAAAAAATAAAAATTATTAAATAAATATATAGATATTAAAATTGATATAAAATGATAATAGAAAACAAAATAAATAATTTTCTAAATATTGACTGTGATAGTTATGAATTTGACGTGAGAAAGAGGTTTCATAAATGCAAGGTGTGGCGTTGAATGAATTCATCGCTTTGAACGCGGTTTGAGAATTAGAAAAAGACGCGGTGTTGTTCTTATTATTTCCCAAAGGGAGAAAAATGGCATGTAATGTACTTTCATTGGAAGGAGTCAAAACTTGTGTTTCGATTATCATTATTATAATAGTGATAATAACTAACCAAAATCTACTTTTACTTACTATAATTTTTATAAAAAAAACAATAATTGTTTTTTAATAGTAAGAATTGAACACATATCAGAAAGTGGGAAGTGATTACTAATAATTGTTTCATGATATCAAGAAATAGAAAACCAAATTAATTAACTATTTGGAATGGTTGTACTTTCCAATTCAAAACAAGGCTAACACTTTTTTGAAATATAGAAGATTATTCCAACAATTTGATATAGAGAATTAATCTAAATTTATCGGAGAGATTAGAAATTAGTACATTTCATGTGTATAACTGAATGCAAACCTCAATTTATAAACCGATTTTATAAATTAGACTTAAAATTTACTTCTTAATATGGTTCATTTTGAACTTATCTTAATAATTTTTTTGTTAAACTTATCAAGTCACATATGAGTTGGTAGTCTCAGCATAAAGAATGTGCGTTATCGACTAAAGATGATGACATTTTATAGTGTATAAGTGAATGCAAAACTCACTTTTATAAACTGATTTTATGAGATTGATTTAGACTTAAAGTTCATTTCTTAATAAAGTTGAGAGTTAATAAATATTGTAAATTTTGTCTTCCAAGCAACCATTTATAAAATGATAGTACAAATAAAAGAAAGAGAATCATATTGCCTTTAACTTTTGTTGGTTATAGAATATATTGCCTATGTCAATTTGTTTCTAGCCTTTTATTTGCAATATTATTGGTCAGAAATTAGAAAATTATTGGGATATTTTAAAATCGGATTTCTAAAATGCTCATAATTAATTCGAACACCTTCCAACCTATTTAAATAAAAACCATATTATAGGTAGAATTCTAGAATGTAAGTTGTAATTTTCAAAGTCGTTACCAAATAAAAGTATACTACTTAAATTTTTTTATTAACAACTTCAAATTTTTTTTATGTAGGTAAACATGTACACTATTGAGTTTTTACCACATACATTTACTTATCTTCTTACATCCTATTTTCAGTTGAAATACTAAATGAGATAGCTTTTTCAAAAAAAATTTGTGCAATTTCATCTTTAAATTATCAGATTGAGAAAAACAAAGCAAAGCAAAAAAAAGCACAACATTTTACTGGTGCTGACATGGTTCATTGAACAAGAGGCTACCACATCACACATTCTATATTTCTTTGCCAAATGACAAATACAAATTAAACTCAGCACATCTTCTGCATCTGTAAAATCCTCTCCAACAAAAACAGATGAAGCTAGTAATGGCACATAGCTAAGCTAATGGTTTTGAAGCATGTCAATGGAAGCAACTCTTTCCTCCTATGTTTGCAAGGTGCAAAGATTCAAGTAAGATGTTGAATTGTTATCCTTCACACTTCACACTACACAAACATCTGTTTTGATCTATAGATGGAAAACTTGACCATCCTACTTTTTCCAATCTTAAATGGGGATGCCCCTTGGAACAATTTTGTCTTTGATCCACATGTAAATGGGCACTAGTACGAAGTAAGTGGATGCAATGACACCAAGGATGAACCGGTAAAGAAACACTAGTGGATTTACAGGCTTCTTTACATCCTCTACCTTGGGACCAAGCTGCATAAAGCCAAATGAAAACATACTTCAAAAGTTGTACTAAAATTACAAGAACAGAACACAGCGTCAACATAGAGTGAGTTATTGTTGGTGAATCTTAAGTTATGCATATGTGTTTGACAAAAGCAAAAGCTGAAGTGTTGTATGAATAAAAAAGGGAGAAGAAAGAAAAAACAATACTATATATACATGCCTTGAGGGGAGAGTCTCCAGACAAAGGCTTCACTCCTGTGACTGAGCAACCCATGATGAGACCATGCCTACGCACCCCACGATACCATTTTGGACCAATCCTTTTGAGCTCAACATCTTTGAAACCAGCCTTTTTAAACCATTCAATGTACTCTTCCTCCTTTGGGAAGAGCATCCACACATCTGCAAAGAACCGAGATAACCAAAATGTTGGGTGAACAGGACCAATAACACAAGCTTTCCCCCCTATCCTTAGCACTCTGTAGGCTTCCGTAATGCCACGCTGCGGGTCTGGCCAGTATTCAATACTGAACAACAGTCATGATTATTAGATTATATGACTGATTAGATTGTTATGAAGCTAGCTATATGTGGATGGAGGATATGATCTATAAATAGAAGAATTTGTAGTACATTTTGCTATCTATTTCAACCAATTCAATAAGTTACCTCAGATATCAATATCTTGTTTACCTCCTGTGAGTTTGATCTTTGTCCTTTGATCCATATATTTGTTTGTAACAATAACTCAGAAGTCATAAACACGAAACATATAACACTAGCTAACATTGTGCAAGATGCCGATTTATCATTTAGAAGACCAATTTTTGTTTTAGAGATATTACAATATAATTCTGTTGAGGGGCGAAGCTATGGAGTGACTTGGGGATGCCATGGTCAGTTCCAACATTTTCAATTCCTTTTATGCTTTATATGTAAAAATATTTTATGGCCCCCCACTGAAAAAAGAAACACGCTTCACTATAAATTATGCTTCCACCATTGGCTTTAAAGGTAAAAGTTGTAGTTACCTTCCAGCAGAAACATATCTATCAGCATGATCAGTTGGAAATGGAAGATCTTCTGCATCACCCTCAATTATCTTGCATTCTTTTAGGGGCTCCTTCTGCTTAGCCTTGGCAAGCTGGTGGGGTGACTGGTCAAGAATTGTGACATTTTTGGCATCTACATGCTTCACTATTCCAAGAGTTGTGAAGCCAGTTCCACCTCCAACATCCACCACCCTCAGGTTACGGCTATAGAGATGGGCAGGCTCCAGCGCCTCATCTCTCATGTCTTCAGTCCAGTGCCCGGGATTTATTATATGATCATACACAATAGACAGAAACCTGTAGAACCAAAATGCCTCCTTCTTGTGCTGGATGAACCTAGGCTGTGAAGCAGGCCTTGAGGCTGAGAAGCTGCATCTGGGGGTCATGTTTTTTCTGACCCTGAACTTGTTATGAAAGAGCACACCCTTCTTGAAGAAGCACTTGTCGTTGAAGTTAACACCAGTTGAGGCTAAGCCAGTGATGAGCTTTGGATTTTGAGCTCCACTGAGCATTAAGGAGGCCATGACTGATATATATGAAGAAAGGGTAATAATATTACAGTTGCAATGAATGGCACATTGCGTGTGGAATTGTTACCAAAGTGGAAAGCAACTGTTGATGGTTTATGTCATGAAAACAGGACAGGAATAGGATGAGTGAAGCAGGGAGAGAAAATTGTTGGAAAAGGGTGGTAGAGGTAAAGTTGCGTAAGGAAGGATTATGCAATGAGAAAAAAGACACATAGGTGGATATGCACCACATATCCATTCTACATATCCATTCTGGCGCTAGCTGATGCTTGCCACTTGAATTACAAGCGTTTTGGATTTTATGTATTTACTAGTTTAAAACCATACATTATTTTTGGAATATTATACTTTTAATCAATCTTAGTTTAAATTTCATTTTTGGATTTTGTATTATCAATAAACACTATTTGAATCGTTTTTATCCAAAATTTTATCTTCAATTAAACAACAAATATTGGATTGTTATCCTTTAACTGTTACCGTCCAATTATGAAATGTGTGTGAAATGAGTGAAAAAAGATTCTAAGAGTGACATGCTTATATATCTTTCTCTGTTATATTGGAAAAGAAGGAAAAAAACAGTAATCATCCTACAAGTAATTGGCGTGTTTTCAGAGATGGTTTTGGCTAATCAAGGTTCTTCAACTTGCTGTATTTCTGATTCAGATGGATTGGGAGCTTCCAGAAATTCAGATGGTTTGGGAACTTCCAGAATTTCAGATGGTTTGGGAACTTCCCGGAGCTGGACGGAGTTTTCATAGCAGTGAAAGAAGCCATAATGAGGGAATTTCTCATACCAGGTTTCTTCATTAACGTGTGTGTCCCAGTGTTCCCCAGAACTGCTCTTGCCGTACTTGTGAATCCAACCAGATCCATTGTGATGCTCACCCCAGGTTCGGTTCCAGCGTTCTCCATGCCTACTTTCCCACCAGCTCTCCCCCTGCTTCACGCCATTACTATTTGGATCAAAGTTTTCATCCCATTTGTCACCCCATTTCTCCCATCCACCGTCCACTGACCGTTCTGCCCATTTATCAGTGTACTTTATGCTCCCACCATACCCGTCATATTTCCCACCCCACCTGCCAAAACCATTTCTGTTCATCAAAATCTCAACATGGAATTCTCAAATCACACATAGCAAGCAGATCCCTCACAAACACTCCACTCACAGAATTCAATGCAAGCAAATAATATATTCCTTCACCTTTTAAATCAAGCTACAAGGAAAAAACAATTTGCATAAAGCTTAGAACATCTTGTTCGAAAAATATTTCTAACATACTACTGTGACTTTGAAAACCAATTTTCTTGAATTCATACAAATATATTGCAGACTAAAATTTTTTGGTATGATGATGGCATGAAACACAGACTGAGCTCAGAATAATTCAGTCCGAGTCATCATGTTCCGAGTTCTTAATGCTCCCAAAATTGCGCAAAGTATCATTAGCAGTCGAAGGAGACTTGAACAAACATACACTCCAATGGATTATTAAACATTTTAAACAGTGAGGACCAAATACTTTAAAAAAAAGCATTCAAATTCTAATATAATTTTCTTGACTTACCTTTCATGCCAAACATGAGCGTGCCCTGGTTCAAGTGGTGTGTTTGGGTCAATACTGCACCACTTGTCTGCCCATTTTTCTGATTGACCAGCGGCATTGTAGCGTTCCCCCCATTTTTCCTGCCACTCGTTACCTTTACCATTACTTCCCCACTTGTCCGCAGTTTTCTCAAAATTCATAACCCCATCTTCCTGCAAGCGAAAACCATACTTGGTATGATTATACTGATTTTACTGAAATGGAAGAACGAATCAGTTGTCCAAGACCTATTAGTGCAGTGGCTACAGCTACAACTACAGTATAGACCAATTACACAGTTTGAACGGAGGCAGTAATGATGAGTACTAGAAATATGCTAAACATATTTCAGCAGACTATATGAGACACTATAATAATAAGAAAGCTACTTAGATGCAAATTAAAATGTGTCAAATTTTTTGCTAACCAGACTCGCGGATTCTCTCCAAAATTCACGCCAAACATTTCCATATGCGTCACGGCCAGATTTCTCAGAACCAAGTTCCTTGTAGCCAAAATCATCAGAAGCCTCCCAGTACTTCTCTTGCCACTCAATCTCTTTGTCAGCACTAACACCTCTGGTCATTGTCCATCTGCAGATCACGCCATCTGGTCTTCGCTCAATTCCAGTGTCTTTCCACCATCTTGTTCCATCCGGATTCACTCCAATAGGTGACCATTTATCGGCCTCACTAAGGGCATGTGCTGCTTCCTCTGCATAGCCAGAAGAAGATTCACCAAGAACCTGTTCCTCTTCCAGGGAAAGCGACAAGGAAGGTGACTCTGGTTCATATGCAGATTCCGCTTTCTTAACCTCTAAAAATGACTGAAACGGTGGAAGAGTATCAATATGTTCGCTTTTAGAAAGTAAACTCTCAAATGGAATAGAGAGAAATTGAGATTTCCGCTCCTTCTCCACAACTGCACTGGGCAAGGTTGGACGAACAGAAGGCTTGGCATTTAACTGCAACCCATTGCCTTCATCTGAGGGAACATCGCTCTCCACGGGAGGAGTCCAGGACCAAAAATCAGGGCCAGGCACACCACTTCCCTCAGGTGCTGACTCTTGCACAAGAATACCCCCACTCTGCACTCCTGTTTCCGAACCCAATTCTAGCACATAATTTAAAAAAAAAAAAAAAGAATAAACCAATACGTAAGCGATCAACACTTACAACAATATCTCCCAAGAATAATATCAATTTCTTAGGGAATAAAATAAACAAGTAAATCAGCAATAGCATCTTCATAGAATATTAGATTAAAAACTTCAAATGCGAAATTAACACACCACGTAACCTCAATTTCAATGCTAACTTCAAATTTTGATAACTAAAATACAAGAAATCAATAATGACATCTCCATTTAGAAATAGAACAAAATTGAACCACTCCATTTCTTAGTTAAGAAAATCCAGCAGTAGAATCTTCACAGCACGTTATATTACAAACATCAAAATTCATGCATTTCACAAACCATGCAACCTCAATGCTACAGAAGCATTTATTTCCTTATTTCCGTATTCCATTATTATTAAAACTGACAGAAAAAGAAAATGCAGCCAAAATTTAATTACAAAAAGTAAAATATTAGAAACCTTCATATTCTGATTTTTAATTATTGAGTGATTATTGAGTGATAACATAAAAGACTGAAAGAAAGAAAAGAAAGAGATCGAAACAGGTGATTCGGTTGTACCGCGCTGTCGTTCGTCGGAGTCGACGTCGACGTCGGCGTCGGCGTCAGTGCCGGAATCGGTGGTACCGCGTTGCTGAATGAGTGCCCTGGCGGCGGCGATGGCAGCAGCGGCGCGGTCGATGACCTGCATCCGCTGAACGCGGTCGCGCTCTTCGGAAGGGACTTCGAGAAGCTTGTGGAACTCGGTAGTCTTCTTCTCCAAATCATCTTCCACAGTGCCGTGGTGACGCGTCGAGGCCACGCGCTCGGCGATTGTCTTGAACTGCATGCTCTTCCGCTCACTCTCCACCGCCTTCTTCCACATGTCCAAGTAGGAAGTGTCCACATCTTCTCGTGCTCCTCCTCCTCCGCCACGCGCCATCGGTCTGACTCGCGTCCATTCTCTGTTTCGGTGTTGCTGGTGCAGGTGTGGGTGTAGGTGCAGCCAACGGTGTGGTGCACCCAAGGCACAGGTTCCGAAGTGCATGGAGAAGGAAGCGTGTGAGTGCGTGAAGATCGTTGAACGGAAAAGTGAGTGGAGTGAGTGAAAGTGTGAAAGTGAAAACGTGGCGTTGGGACTATTTATACGGTGTAGGAACGAGAGAGAAGGGTAAAATGGTAAATCTGAATTAATTGTTATTCTAAAAGGTTAGCGACATTTTCTTTGTCTTCAAGGGAGGAACCAAACCCTATTATTAGTTTTATTCTATTAACTTTTACTTTTATACACAAATCTATATATTATAATAAATATTTATATATATAAATATGTTTTAATTTTTTTTTATAGCTTGTCAAAATACTTTTTATCACTTTTTGTGTGCATTGCAGGTCACGCTCTCTACGTTAAAGCAAATTAAAGCAAACATAAGAAATCACGTGAAATCAGTTAAAGCAAATATGCTTTGGACCTTAATTAATTTTAAATTAATTACATTAATCTCACTATGTAATAAGTAAAATAAATTTGAAGACCTAATAATGGGTTGTTGATTACATTTGCCAGGTGGTGAATTAAAAACATGCAAAAGAGCATCTCATGGTGCGTTGGACTCTTCTAAACACTTACATCTGTTTTCCCATGCAATGCAAAGTTAAAAACCAATTCACATTGTTTCGTATAAACAACAAAAACAACAACATAGGCCATTCAAGAACAACCAAAACCAAAAACAAAAAACACACACAATGTCTTCATCAATGTCCACATTCATCTCATCCTCTCTCTCACAAACCCTCAAGATAACAACCCTAATCATTCCTCTCTCTCCCCACACCCTTTTCACTTCCAAAACCCCATCGTCCTCAATTTTCCTCACCAACACCACCAAAATCACCATGTTCAACCCTCACCCGAATCAAGTACCCGAATACCCGCAACGGGCCCCACCCGAGCTCCCTTCCCTGCCGAAAATCCAACCTTCTCCCGTTCCCAGTGAGCAACCCGTGTTTCCTACCCGTGACCCGGAAACCGACCCGATCATACCGCCCGAAATAGTCACGGATCCTGCTCCTGGCCCGTACCCGAATCCGAAACCCGATGCCCCGAAACCGCCGCTGACCCCACCCGGGATTGACACGCCGCTGCCGAAGCCGCCGGAGAAGGTGCCACAGCCACCGCCGGAAGTGGATCCGCCGAGGCCTCCGGAGATTGTGCCGCCGCCGAGTACTCCGCCGGGTATAACGCCACCCACTGGACCAAGTATCTTCGCTTAGAACAGAAGCATGAATAGTATACTTTAAGGTTATTGTGTGATCAAGAAATATAGTAAAAAACATCTTCTTTCTCGTTATTCAATAGTTATTAAGTTATTTATTTATTTATATATGTACTAATGCATATTGGTGTTTTTCACTTTTACTCTGTGGCAAATGTTTAAGTGACAAATAAGACCATAACTCCAAAAAAAATTAAGAGCAAATTACATGCATCGTTATGAGAAATTACATAAATATTTTCTCTAATTTTAACTTGTACTCTAATTTTCTTAATATATAAAAGATGTTAGGTGCAAATTTTGTGTAGTTTTTCTTTCAGTTTTACCACAAGTTACAACGAATTAACGTTAGTGAGAGGGAAAAAAAATTAATAATAATGTTAAAAAGGACTTTGAAATTGATAATGAAAGCGAGGTTTGTGATTAAACGTTGTTTTCTCAACTTTATCCTCAGAACACTCAAATGGCAATTGATTTTAATTGATAAAAACAAATCTCACGTCCAATTCAACTGTAGTAGTACATACTCCTGTGATCACATAGGCTAAAATCTCCAAATTTAGCGTATGGGGTGCAGAAAGAAACGACCCAGTAAAACATTCTTGGCCCATTATTAGGCCCATGATATTGGGATGACATTGATGGTCCATTTCTTATATTTCATTATGGCCTAGTACTTCCTTTTTTTACGACGTTCAGACTTTGAGTTTCATCTGAATTATTGTTAACTGTTTCTCGTCGTATTCTCCAGGTTCAGATTTGATTGATTACTTCCTTCTAATATGAAGTTTTCTGAGGTTGATTTTGGATAAAACTCATTTTTTAATATCTTTTTTTTTTTCTATTCCTTTAGAAGATAGAAGATACGAAGATAAGTTATCTATATATTCTAAATTAGTTTTGATACATTCATAAATATACTTTCAAATGCTTGTTGGAGATCGCCTTTCATTATATATAGTGGTATTTCATTATATATATATATATATATAATATAATATATAATTGTCTGTGGGTGCAAATCTCAATCTCATGAGTCGGTTTTATGGAGTTGAGTTAGAGTTAAAATTCACTTCTTAATATCTTAGTCATTTTGAGTCTATTCTAGTTAGTGTTTATGTTAGACATATCGTAATATCCGCTTTCAGATCATCCATAATATATAGTCTTGACGTAAGGGGAATATGTTGAAGTTGGGCATATCGTGACAGCGGATGCCCGCTATCGGATCACCCATAATATATAGTCTTGACATAAGGGGCGTAAGAGTATATAGTCTCGGCGTATGGTATATAGTCTCGGCATAAGGGAAATATGATCACCCATAATATATAGTCTCGACATAAGGGACGTAAGGGTATATAGTCTCGACGTAGGGTATATAATCTCGACGTAAGAGAAATATGTTGAAGATCGTCTTATAAGTAGGTGCAAATCTCAACTTCATGAACCATGAGTTAGACTTAAAGTTTAATTCTTCTTAATAAATGCATTTTGTTTGAAAATGATATTGGCCCGAAACAAGGACATTGCTGTGACTGTTGAAAAACAGTAAAAAAGTTTCTTCAAAACTGCTTAGACATGGCTGAATAAAGTCCTAACAAAGCCACAGAACACAAATATATTATTGGAGATGAGTAGAAACTATGATAAAGGATTTTGAGACACTTTTTTTATTCTAAGAATATGTCTCTAATTATTGGAATTTATTTGAGAGTGAGACCCATAAAAGAAGATTGAAACCACATATTTATTATGAATTCCATGAAATATGCACATGATACTAAAATATTTGAGAAAATTTAATGTTTTTGGATAATGATTGAATTGAAACCTCTGGCTGAGAGCTTGCCACACATTTGAAAGAAATGAGCACAAGAGTAACCTCTGCTAGACTCACAATTATTATCAACAGTTATATATATGCACTATTAGGTCCCACATCGCTCAAATTAACAACACTCTTTTCTATTTCTCCATTTTCTTTTTCATGCATACATCATACTAATATACCTTCATTAGATGAAATCAAAATCAGCCCAATCCATAAACCCATTTAGTGGCCCACACATTCATCCTCAACAATCCATAAACCCTAAAAAAACCCTAAATGGTTTGGGTTAAGCCATTGACATGAGAAGACAAGAGAACAAAAAAAAAAGTAAGAAATGGTTTTGGTAAGGACTAGGTATGATGTCCTACATGGCCTTCATTTTCAAAAACCTTTATGTCCTCATGAGTCATTATCTGTTCTTTATTATGCATCAACATAGGAAAATAAGCATTTTTATTTTACACACCAACTTTTGTAGTAATTGATACAAACAAACACAAACATTTTTTAATAATGAAAATGAACTCACAAATGTGCCATTCGTCATGGGTGTAGTCCACACATATGAATGTGGTGTAAAATCAATCCCATGAAAACTAATAATAATATTTGAGATTTTGTTAGATCAAGTAAAACAACCCATGAAATTGGGCCAAATGGCATGATGTGAGTGAGAAGTTGATGCACCAAAAGAATTTTTCATGGTGTTGGAAAGAAAGGGTTAGAGATGTCGCTTAGAGATTAGAAAATAAGGAAAATCTCACCTTATAGCCTGATTTTATGAGGTTGCGTTAGGTTTAAAATCTATTTTTTAATATGGTATCAAAGTCATTTCAAGTCTATTTCAGTGAGAGTTTGTTGGTCTTATCAAACCACCCGTTATCAGGTCGTTATCGAACCACTCATAATATATAATCTCACACACGAGTTGGTACTCTCAGCTTATAAGCATACCTCACCTTAGTCGGTTTTATGGAATTGAGTTAGATTTAAACTCCAATTTTTAATAGAAATCAAAGTTAAATCTTATAATTATGATTGTTTTACAAATATTGATTAGTTTATATAGTTGATTGTGAATTTTGAAGGAATGTAGGACCTCTCCTTAATGCAATTCTCAAGACTTCTCACCTAACCAATTAGTGAAACTTTGAAGATAATAACCACCCCATGTTCCCAAAAGATTTAGAGCAAAAGATGGGATTTTTCAAAAACAAATTTCAATAATTTCACTAGACATCATCAAAAGATGTTCACTAAAGAGGCATCAACACTCTTCCATCATGGAAAAATAAATCCAAACACCTTTTAGTCACAATAACTTAATCCATTCAACATCATTATGCATCACTAATTGCCAACAGTTTCCCTTTTTAACATCATAATACTTCAAGGATCATCAAATTACCTCTCACAAGCTTTGTGGCTTAAATTCCTTTTCTTAAGTTAAAAAATAACCATGTTTGAGAGATATTAATTAATTAACTATATATCCATGTGCCATGCACACGTGTCTTTGCAAACTATTAATTAATACTTTAATTACTTTAATTAGGCCTTAATGTGTCATACAATGCTTTAATTATTGTTGGCTGACCCAGCCTTTAATTTATCATTCCAAATTTTTAATACACAAAAATTGTGAAAGGGAATAAATTCATAAATGACTTGGTATTTATATATTAAAAAGTCGACTAAAAATAAAATATTTAAATTAAAGTTGTTCTATCCAAAAATACTTTGATATGAAGTTTAAGTTTTATATTTAGAATCTTCATAATTTCTGCTACATGCTTCTTTCCTTCTTCTTTTTTTTCTCTTTTTCCAAAACAAAAAAGAGAAAGTGAGGGATTCAAATGGTGAAACTTATGAAGCTCAACTTCATCCTTTAGCTTATCCTCTTCATTTTTTTTATTCTTTTTGGGACACCAAATGTAAGGTAAATGAAATATCCCTTTCATCTTTTTCCTCCTTTTTCCCTTTTTTTTTTCTTTTTCTCCTAAAAGATTCCATTGAGTTCTTGTTCCCCAATTCACATTAAGTGAATTATGTTATTATAAGAATGATATTATTATTTTGCAGTGAAGATGTCTGTGAGGAAATATGATGAGAAATTGACCCAACATTGTAGAATGGTAGAGTCCTCTTGAATCCTCATTTGTAATAACTCTTGTGTTTCACCCTTTTAACTCTCATAAACGACAATTCCTTCCATCATTTCAACCTAAACTTTCCATGTTCATGAAAAATTGAAATCTCCACACTCATAAAATGACGCATAAGCTACCTAGACTATGATTGCAGTATGAATGAAGTCCATTAGGGCATCAATGATCTAGGGTTTATCATCATTCCTGCAACAATAAACCATCATGCTAAAGGAAACTCTTTATATGTCTTAGATGAAATATCTTTCAAAATTGTATCATTTAAATGTTAAAACTAGGAAACAATTATTCCAAATCAAAAAATAATAATTTAGAAAAAAAATAAGAGTAAAATGAGCTCATGTTCCAACAATAATAGACAAATAAGCAAATGGTATATGAGACTTTAAACTGAGTAAGATCACCATCCAAACTTGTGCAACACAATTCAGAATTTTAATTTGCCTTCTACACTTGATGATGAATGTAGGTTAATTTATTGATTTAATGTTAACAAAAATAACAGATTTTTTGGCTTTTGTTTTTGAATGAAATTGAAATCAAGAGAACGATTTGAGCAACTTCTCGATCGATCGGTCTGCACCTCACTCCTTTTTCTTAGACGAACTCTCGCTACTTTCATTCTCTCACTTCTCCTCCTCGCTAGCTCCGGACTACTCCAATACTCAAGTCAGAGTCCAGCACTCGACACATAATATTTAGAATTAAATGATTACGTACGTACCTAATTATTTGGGATAATTTATATAATTATTATGGATCCATTATGATTAATGGACCTAATAAAAAAAGTTAACAAACATTAAATCATTAATTAATCTCACTATGATCGATTTGAACCGGATATCAAATTAAGGTATTCGTTAGGCTAACATGTACTATTTATCTGATAAATTATCCCAAGAAAAGAAAGGAATAAAATAATATTATTAACATATTCTAACAATTTTTTTTTAATAATAAGTATTATGGATATTATATGGTTTATGGCAATGACATAAACTAAATTTGGATACCTTCCAATCATTCAAAATAATGGTATTTTATTTTATATAGATATAAAATATAATCTGAAACCATTTGTGATGTACACGTGTCCAAAACTTTAGGCGCAAACATCTATGACAGCATGGACTTCACATACACGCCATAAAGATCTTCTTCATCTCTCCACTCTCAAGCATCATTAGTTTTTGTTTTTTATTCAATTTTTAAATTTAAAAAAGAAAAAACAATATGATCAATCAATCAGTTAATGAATGAAATGAAGGTGGGTGTTTTTTATTACACCCAAGGGCTCAATCGTAACTTCACAGGTTCAGAGTTGAGGCAATCATTCTCACCACGCGTCGTTCGGTGGAGAAACCTTTCGGTGCACACTGGGTGTGGTTATCAAACTGCATCGTCCAAACGACTGCTGCCACATCAGAAACACGTGGCGTGCTAATGGCCATGTCAGCAACCTTGACTCGTTATAAAATCCAATCCCACCAAGTCACCTAATCCAGAACAATTTGAAACACACAAAAAGAAAAAACTAAAAGAAATTATTAAAACCTTTCTTCTTCTTCACCGCCGGAGAATGAACACTCCGGCGACGATAAACTCCCCTTCGATGACCAATGCTTGTATCTCCGACCACCGTCGTCACGTGTTCCATGAAAACCCTCACCTTCAAACCTTCACTCTCTTAGCCTAGAAGAAAAGAAAACCGTACATACGCAATTTCGAATTAACATTTTCTTATGTCTATTTTTTTTTTCTTTTAACCTTTCCTCTCTCATGAAGAACACGCCCAATCCGTGACTTATTATTGACTGGTGTAGGAAGTTAGAAGGATGAATGTGTGTTGAATAGGGTTTGGGTTTTTTTTTTTGAGAAAAAAAATTAGAAGCTCCGAAGAAAGAAGAGTATCAGAAGAAACGCATGGCTCCGATGAAGGTTCAACCAATTGCAATCGACATCGATTCCGAGCAGGTGAAGGATGCGGTTGTGATTCGGAACGAGTCGGTGTTGAAGTCGCGGCTGAAGCGGTTGTTCATCTTTGACCGTCAGTTACCGAAGATCAGCAAAGATGTAGCAACAGAGTTTGAACCAAGCTCGGTGTGCTTGGCAAAAATGGTGCAGAATTTCATGGAGGAACAACCTCCGGCACCGAAATGCGGTCGCAACCGCTGCAACTGCTTCAACGCGAATAGCTCCGACGAGGACGATTTCGATCTCTTCGGTTCTCCACCTCCACCGGAATCGTCCAACGCCGACGCGGCTGAATCGCTCAAGGTAGATAATCAATCTAAATTCTACTCCAATTTTATTTTAATTTTATTAATAGTTTCTTTGATTTATGATAATTTTGGTTGTGACAAGCAGACTTTGATCCCTTGCGCGAGCGTAGGCGAGAGGAACCTGTTAGCTGACGTGGCGAGAATCGTGGAGAAAAACGGCAAGTCGTTGAAGAGGAAAGACGATCTAAGAAAGGTAGTTGCGGAAGCACTTTCTTCCTCTCTTGGTTACGATTCTTCCATCTGCAAATCGAAATGGGAGAAAACTTCGTCGTGTCCCGCTGGTACTGTTAATTTACTGTGAATTTCAATTTGAGTTTGGATTTGGAGTTGAATTTGATTTTGGCTGACTGAGTGTGTTTGCGGCTTTGGTTTAGGTGAATATGAATTCATAGATGCGATTGTAGAAGGTGAGAGGTTGATCGTGGATGTGGATTTTCGATCCGAGTTTGAGGTGGCGAGATCCACGGGAACTTACAAGGCAATTCTTCAATCGCTGCCGTTCATCTTCGTTGGAAAATCGGAGAGACTGAAGCAGATCGTGGCGATTGTTTCCGAAGCGGCCAAGCAGAGTTTGAAGAAGAAAGGAATGCACGTTCCGCCGTGGAGGAAGCGCGATTACATGCTCGCAAAGTGGCTCTCTCCGTCTAGCGTTAGGGAGAAGCAACCCCCGTCCTCCTCCGTGCAAGTCGCCGTAGCTCCGCCGGAAACAATGTACTCCGGTGATGCAGCGTCGAGGGAGAGCGATTGCGGTGAGTTGGAGCTGATTTTCGGCGAGTCGCCGCCGAAGAGCGAGGCTGATTCCGGCAAGGAGAAGGCGGAGTTGCCATCACCTACCCCACCGTGGCAACCGCCGGCGGTGAAGCCGAAGAGTGTCGAGAGAGGGACCAAGGTGGTTACCGGATTGGCCTCTCTTCTCAAGGATAGGCCGTAGAACAAAATTTTGTTATTTTTTTTTATTTTTAATTCTGAATTAAAAAATTAAAGTATAAAAGAGAAAATATCGGATGAGTCTCTCTGTTTTTATTTTTATTTTTTTATGAAGTATTTTTGTTTTCCCTTCTTTGGTTAGCGGGGGAAAATTTGTAAGAAGTAACTTTTGTTATTTTTATTTTCATTTTTGGTTGGCACCATGTAAGTGTAAGAAGCTGCTGCCATGGCAATATGATCTGAATAAAAATCAATTAGCTGAAAATTAAAAAATTTCTGGAGTTGATAAAATTGAAAAAGAAAAAGAAAAACACCTGAGGATGCATGCATGGCGCCGAGAGATTCTTTTGCTTCGATTTCCCAAATGTCAGTACTATGCTTCTGCTATGATCAGATTTTTCTCTCTTTTTAAATTATTTTGTATACCAACCACTTTTTCTTTTCTTTTCTTTGGTGAGTGTTTGGTTTGGTTCATCATGATTGAGAAAGTGCAGAGAGAAGTTACAACTTACACCACCCAGCAACTTTCAAAAAAAAATTGGCATCGTGTTGCAACTCACAACGTTCTGGTCCCTTCAAAGGAGACAAGCAAGTATGAAACTTTCCTATCTGAAATTTTCTCATCTTTTCATGAATACTAGATTAAGGACTTCAACTCCTTCCTCCTTTTTCTTTTTCCAATTTTCATTCTAATATCCATGAAGCATTGTAAACTACTGGTACCCAAATTAATAATTATATGTATTTGATTATATAAAAATATTATGGTGACTGTGGACTGATAAAAACGCAGGATGCAGGATGGAGCTGCTGAGGAAGGAAGAAGGGTTGTGACATCTCGAATTTCGTGAGGACTGGGAACTTGGGAAGAAATCACTTGAAGAGGGGTAAATTTTTATTGAATTTGGTATATTATAAATAATTTATTTTCTTTTTATTTTATCTTAAAATCTTTTGGAGTACAGCAAAAGCAAAAGAGGAAAAAGTGAAAAAGTTAAAATCTCTGCTACTTTCTCTCACCAAGCAAGCCCTTTAAATAAAACCTGACAGAATATGCCCAATTATTTGCAATACTGTTAGTCATGCTATAAGCCACTATTAAACAAAAAAAAACAAATAATATGTTTTAAAACATACAAAATTGTTTAATATTTTCTATTTAACAAATCAGAAAAAGATATTAAGATTTTTTTTTTAATTCTGATGATAAAGTGAACACAGTGGACTAGTGAAAAATTTGATTTGGGTCCATACGACTCGAGTTGGTTTTGCTTTATAATTTTTCCATTACCAAAAAAAGGAGAAATATATTTGTACACTAAGATTATCTATTTCTATATAAAAAATAAAATATACAATAAGTCAAAGAAAGAAAATATAAGATATAAGATAACTCAGATGAGATGGTGAAAAGAGATAAAGGCTAGTGGTAATTTTTCAAAAGTTATATCTTTCTATGTGGAGTTTTCTTTTCACCAAACCAAATGATGAAAAAGGAAAAATAAATTCAAAGAGTAATGTGTTGAGGATTTGACTAATGAGAGTTACTATAGTACAGTATAAGGATAAGTCTGTACTATTATTTAATTATATATTATTTCGTACGTCATAATTCATAATTCATATTTAAAATTTAAATGATTAATAATATTACATAAATATTGATTCCAATAATTGATGCAAAGTAAACAGGAAGAGTTTTTGCGTGTGAATATTATAAGAGAAAAATTGTGTTAAAATAAGGCATTCTGATAAGTTGAGATAAGTTGTTTCTTTATTTCACACACACACTCTTGTGAAGTAAACATAAATAATTCACAATCATTGCAGTGGGCCTCTAGTAATCCATTGCCATGGCCAACTGCAGTATATAATATTTCAAGAAAATAGGCATTTATTTATCTCATTACTAATATTGCAAAACTCATTTATAAAGTGAGTGGGGCCATCACAAACCTCTCCTGTCAGAACAAAAAAATAGGGGTCCTTTTCCCTCTGCCTTCAAAAACTTTAAAAAATAATAAAAACAGTATTGAAAAATAAAAAAATGAAAGCATATTTTGAAAGCTTGCAATAATAAATAGACATAAAATGAAAAATAGGGTGATGAAAGCAACCACACACCTAACCTCTAACATAACAATGTGTTTTAATTTTTAGTTTAATGTTTGTTTGTTTGGTTGTAGCCCATTTGATGGAGAGAGGTTACTTAGGAAGTGCAAATTTCATTTTTTAACGGAGCTTTGCCCAACCCACACGAAAACCACATCCCCATCATTCTTTTCAACCTTTCATTCACTTCCTCGTCACTGTATTTCCCTAAACTATGTCTCGGCGCGTTAGAGTTGATCAACGTATTTGAGGTATGTGTAATTTTTTGGTGTTAGAGTCGATCAACACATTTGAAATATTATCTATCTAAAAGTCGATATTTTATTACGGTTCTATTTTTAAAAGGTGTTTCGGTAAATTGAAAAAAAATAAATTATTATTGATATTTGTTAAGAAGTTGACTTTAAGTCTAACTCAACCTCATAAAATCGGTTCAATAATATGAGGTTTGCACCCATTTATATACTATGAAAGACTTTAATATCTAATCGATGTACGATCTCCAATCATATTTCATTCTCTTGAACTACCAAACATAATTAAACAAAAAAAAAGGAGAAGAGAAGGGGTGGGAGTTTGAGGAAAAAGAAAACAAAGTGAAAAAGCCTTTATCCATTGCTCATTTAACATCTCTTCTTTCTTTATTGTCACTCATATCATATCATTATATCATATCATAGGATATATGGATCCACTCTCACATCCATCCCACTTTCTAAATTACATAATATCATATATCATAAGATAGTGCAAGGTTTTATTAAAATTGGAAAATTCCAAAATTAACTTTAATCTAAAACTAATAACTTGATTTTTTATTAACCCTTTTTCACTCTTCAGCCTAAGCATAAACAAAACTTGCAATCAAGGCTTTGTACAATTATAAACCACAAGACATGTTCCCAAAAATGACTTCTAAGAACACAATTCTTCTACATTTATTTATTGCGTCAAGCAAACACATTATCTTATAAAATTCACATTATACGTTGCTTACATCAAACACTGCATAGCTTAATTGACGGTTACGTACTTCTTTATATGTATATTTTTTCTTAATTATGATTCTTCTTCTTCTTATTATTACTATAATTTTTTATCATCTAGCTTCCAAACTTCATCATCACTCATCTTAATATAAAATAATTCTATCTTTATAATAAAAAATATCATATCCATATTCAAATCTTGTAACTGAGAAAACTTTGTTAAAACAACATACTCTATTAAACATGACTAATTAGATTTTTTTACGGGGATAATTGTTGAGAAATTTGATGATTTTTCTTAATGATAATATAGTTGTAAAAAATATAAAAGAATTATAATCCATTTGAGCTGTGTTGCTTAAAATAAATATGTAATTTTGAAGGAAAACAAAACATGACCACGACCCATTGATGCAATAAAATAAATCTTAGCTACGTGAACAAATTTTCATTTCAAATAGTAATTAATTCATAATCAGACAATAAACTAGAAAGAAATTGCGTTGTAATTAACTTTTTTTTTCTTTTCAAATACAATTTGTATTTTTATATGAATAAAGTACATTTTATTAGAAAGAACTTCACGACTTACAATATATTTGGACTTTCCATTAAACCTACGTTGAACGTGAAAAATAACACGTTCTGAAATATAAAAGTAAAAATACCAAGTTTGTTATTTTTAAAAAATGTTTATTATGTTCAACAAAACTCAATTCCAAACATGTCGTTATTAATGATAAAAGTATAAGTTAATATAACTACCAAATATATATTACACTTAATTAAGCTACCAAATAGTATTTATTTTCATAAGATAGAGCTAAAAATGATTCTAAGATTATAATAATTGAAGAAATCGAAATTAAAATCTATTTTGTGTGGTACAAACTTTTCTACGTGGTTCAGTGTGTGCCAATCGATCCTTTAATAATTATAAAGTTAAATAAGATTTAAACGAAATTATATTTTCAATGTAATAATACATGACATATTGAATTTATTTAATAATATGTCATGTAGTTTAAAATAGTAAGTATTATCATGTAATAATGATAATGCATTAAAGATGTTATATTGATTTTACTAGATTTTTTTAGCCTGAGATATTTTCTCCATGACTTCATTAACATAATTAATTTATTGAATAAAGAATGCACCAAAAAAATCAAAGCATATCTAAATTATTGGAGGGAGGAAAGTGTTAGTTGACTAAGTTAATAACATTGTGAAGTTGTAATGAGTTTAAGGATTTTAGTTTTGCTTTAATCATATACGTTGAAGACTTTTAAGAAAATTATAGAATCATTTATATTAGTGTAAAATTACTTTTCCATGTCACACAGTTGAATTTAAAGAAAAATGTGCAGTGACATTTTTTTAAATAATTGAAATTTCGTTATCAAATTATTAAGAATTCAATGTAAAATTGTTTAAATTATGGTATTTTTTTTATTTTGATATAATTTTTTTTATCGTTTTCTTTCTTCAACGATATTGTCTGATGAGTGATTTAGTTGTGAGTCTAAATACGTCTTTGAGTTAATTGTTTTATATATTTGTTATTGTTTTTGAAATCTTAATTACAACAATACATGAATGTCTCTATTAATTTTGTGTTTGTAATTTATTGTTGTTTAAACTTTTTTATTTATTTTGTTTTCTAATATGAATGTATCTGTTTTTGGTGTATTTTTATTAAACTCATGTAATTAGATCTTTATGTTGTTTTTATAATCTCTTGCAAAAAAAATTTTTCATGCTATGTAATATTATAAAACTATATATATATAAAACAAATCGTATTGTATATATATATATATCTTTAGGACTTAAAAGTCTTCAAAATATACATAAGAAAAAACTTTAATATGCTAAAATCGCAACCATAAAATAGAAGTTCACTTGTTTTCACCACAACTGATTTAAAATATGCTTTCGTGTCAAGTATGATTGTTGTAATTATGTGAAAACAACTTACCGAACTAGTCAGTGCTACCTTGTAACCCTAATAGAACATTAAAGTGAAGGAACATGTACTCTATTAGAATGCTTGAAACTTTATTTAAAAAAAAATTGTGAAAACAACTTATTATCAATATATAATTATCATCATATATATATATATCATATATCAGTATCATATGAATACTAATAAACTTATATTTAAGTGCATTTTTCTATACTTTATTTTATATTATATTCTATACTTAATTTCATAAACATACAACACTTATTGATGGTATGTTTGACTTGTGTATATGATTAAAGTCACTTGAAGTGATAATAGCTTGCTCAAGTTACTATATGTTGAGATAATGAAATAATGATGATGTTATTTTATAAACCTAAATTGATTTTTATACACACTTTTATTTCAATTTTGAGGGATTTGATTTATGATATTTGACATTTAATAAATTCAACAATTTGTCATTGGAATTATGGGAGGCTTTTCTAGTAAATAGTAGCAAATAGGGAAACAAAATGAACACTATCCAACACATCATATTTTCTTGTTTTGGGATGTCATGGTAATGTCTATGAAGCATACATAATCTTAGGAACAAAAGTGTCCCAAAAACAACTCAAAGGCACACATAGGAGCCAAGTTTTCATTATCCAAGAAAAAGTAGAAATACAACTCTCTCAATCAAGTTCAAAAATCAACATTTCATGACCCCACATGCACAAAATCTCCTAATCAATGTTCACTCTACTATAACATATTCACTTCATTTTATTTTCTTTTATCAAGAAAAGTTTAGTAGATTCGAGTACAAAGAGCTTACAAAGATCGAGAAAAGTTTCTCAAAATTTTATTAGACTAGTAGATGTACCATAGAATAAAATAAACTATAATATAAAAGGAATCAATTCAAAAACCACAATCTATTTACTTTATTTTATTTAGTATATACATGGTTTCTTCCAAATTTAGAATGAAATAAGAGTGATTTTACATTATATATAACCAACATGATTAACTTGACCAATATTGGATGATGTTATGATTTGTTTATGATTATAGATTATTATTATTTTTGTGAGTTGAATATTGAATAATTCATGATTGGTGATCTCTTGTGGTATTTAGACCACAAGTTGCAACCCATTTTACCAATAAATGTTAATGGGAGCCACCACAAAAATGATGCCATATGGAAGAAAGAGACACCTTCCTCCACTTCAAAACCAAGGACATCAAATTAAACTCTTTAAATAATTTATTAATAAAAAGTATTTATGATTTTTTTTTCTCAAGTTTTTTATCACTTAAATAGCAGGTTCAATTTTACTGCTAAATTTGATGATTTATACTAGATTTGATCATACAAATTGGTTAAGATTAAGTTTTCCAATTTAAGGTTTTACCATGGTTTAAGATTGTTTGTTCTTCCATTGTTTTTGAAGCTAAAAATCAGAGGACGAAAACCACCACTGATATATTAACTCTAAACTAATGAACAACATCTGATGATTCAAATGTTGCTTTCAAAAGAGTGAAAAAGAAAAGTAAGGTGTTGCTTTCAATTTTATTATTGATTAGATGAAACGGGGTCCTCTAAATTTTAATTATTGTTACATACTATGTTTTCTCCTATGTAGAATAACCACTGAGAGAAGATAGGATATGGATTCGGAGATACGTATCGTCGTGTTCCGCATGTTGGATCATCTACTATTCTATGTTCTTTCTGAAAGTGTGCTAATCCATATGTTGTGTGGAGCTGAGCATCTTCTATTTGCTGGGATAAAGCTTTTCCTCTGCATGGGCCTTGTGCAGTAAATCTCCTACGGGCGGTCGTCCGTTGTAAAGTAGTCTCTGAAAAAAAAAAATTTATATGTATAAGTATGTTTCAGATTTTTTTTAATAGAAAGATGTTTTTCATAGTTAGTTCAAAATGATTTATTCCTTATTTTTATAATTATAATAAAAATTTATACAATAAATTTGAATTTTTAGAAAATTAATGTATTTATCTTTTTTAAAATTGTGTTAAAATCGAATTGTCAGAAATTCAATAACTATTTTTTGGATTGGACATTTCATCAATATGTGTACTATAAGTATTCTACGAATGTCGTATCTGATATACGTATCCAAGAAGAGTGTTTGAGTTTAATAGGTTTTCCTTTTTCTCTTCTCTTGTAACATTGGTTCATTGGATATTCCTGTGTGTGTAGTTAGTGTGGTGAATCAGTACAATCAACATCATGAAGAAAATAGCATAAGATTCATTAACTTATTCACCAGAAGAGAACAACTTGCATCACTGCATAAGGAAAAGTGTATATATATATATATATATTACGTATCCAGGAATCAGAAGCATCCAGGGTACAAAATAAATAATAAAAATGAAAATTTGCTCTGGAATTAGGATCACTTGGATCTTGAGATTCTGCATAAAATGCTTTTCCATTTTATGGTCTGCTGCTCCAGTGGAGGAATCCTAGAAGCCTGTGGCATAATCCCAATACAGTAACTGACATTTTGAGACTAGCAGAGGGAAAAAAACAAATAAAGGGTGTTAGAAAATGAAAACCCTTTCACTCCTTTTAATTTATTACTTTATACATATTTGCACAAGAACCAGTGTGGTGTGTTTGTGTGACATAGTGCTACTGCATCTCTTTTGCTTCTCTCTTTACATTGCCTTTACCCTTTACCATGTTTGCCATAATGGAATCACCATTATCTTTTCTTTTCTTCACAGATTGTAAAATTTCTCTTACATTAAATAATCTTATTTGAATCATTCTAAAGGATACAATTTTCTCTTCCAATATCTCAAATTATCTCAAATTAAAGACTAGTAAATATTCTCACACTAATTTACATATGCATTTTCAATACTAAATCTTATCATATAAAACTTAATTCAACTCCATAAATATACCTTACAAACAAAAATGAGTTATGTACCGGTCAAGATCATACGACTGATATGAGACTCAACATCCGTTCCAAACCAACCAAGGTAATAAGTAATGAAACTGATTAATGATCCAACATTAGTCAATACACTTTTATTAGACCCAATAACAATAAAGAACCCACAATAATTAATATAAATAAACACAATCATCTAGTACTAAATAGTGAGTGTCGAGTGTCGAAGTTTGACTTGAGTGTCAGAGTGTCTTTTGCAGGTATCATCCGAGTCCGAAATTCAAGATGAAAAATAATGGAAGGATGAGAGTTGCAAGAGTCCAAGAGGAAGGAGTTAAGTGCAAACCGATCGGCTGACCAAGAAGAGTTTCAATAGTTTTCTTGGTTTCAACATGTTTGAAAACAAGTTATTTTTACTTATTTATATGTACTTAATTTGGCTTTTTTTCTTAAAGTATTATGGTTCATATATTTTTGAGGTATCCAACCTTTGGCATAAGAAAATATGGTGAGAATCAACCAAAAAAGAAAATTTTCACTTTACAAATTACATCATGACTCATGTTCTAAGTGGGCATGATCATTATCTTGTTATCACTTTCATGGCTTAGGCCAATTCATTGCCCTTTTACTGCTTTCATTTGGTTGATGGAGAATCTAATTTCTGCCACTGCAAATATGCTAAAGCAGTAATTGTATGACATTGAGATGGACTAGAATTACTCTGCAGCTCCTATTATGTTACGTTTTATGGTTACCTTTTTGGACACTGACATTGTTCAGTGTTAAAAGAGATTTTTTTTTATAAGATTACAAAGGCTGAGTGCCCCACCTTAGACATTATTAACCGTAACTAATCCACAATTGACAACCTATGTTCTTATTTGTCACTATAGTTGGACATCATCTTATGGTGGGGTTCTTTATTTTTGTTCTTATGCCACCCTTGAAATTATAAAGAATTAAAAACATTTTGTTGCATGAAATGTTTAATGGGAACTTATGCTATGATGAAATGGTATTGGTTCACTTTTCTCTATCAGATAATGCTATGTTGTGTGGGTTGGTTGAGCCAATTATTCAACATTAAACTCACATTGAAGAAAAGTTCTAGATGGGTTGAATTTCCTTGGAAAGACCAGTAGTTGAGAGCGAGACATAGATTAAATTTCAAACTTTAAAACCAACATTTATTATTGTTTGTGACCGAAAGCGATGTAACAAACGTGGAATCAACCTTAGACACCATGTTCTCGACGTTGTTGAGCTTTAATGCTTCAAGGTTTCCAGAGTGTGAAGTATGTTTGTAGGTTAGTGTTAATCAGATTGGCTATGACTACTTTCTGTATAAAGGTTGAAACACTTTTGTGAAATATCTGTAGAAAAATTGAGATATCTTTAAAGTGTCTTATTTTATTTATATTTTACATATGAAGGGTCAAGAAAAGTGCTTTTAGAAATGTAGTAATCAACATTAGATGCTATGAAAAGCATAAGGTATACATGTATATATATCAACTGACCCATCCAGTAGCTGATAGAGATAACTATGTTCTGCATAATTTGGCAGTTTCATGATGAACAACAACACAGCCATGCATCATCAATTACATTGTATTTAGCTATTTTGTGATCAGCAGCACACAGAAGTGGTCCTAGTAATTGCAAAAAAAGCTCATCAATCATCTTTAATTTTCCTCATCTACTCTTGGAGTTACCACCAAGTCATGGTAACTGGAACAAACATTAACAAGGTGTATGATTTGGAGGAATAACTTTAAGGAGTCTATAACTATATAGCCATAGGTAGGAGCCCTGCAGATGGAGGCAGAGTACTGATGTTAAGACACTGTGTTTGTTTTGTAGGATTCATAGAACCATAGCTTACACCTGACCTTGTAGCCTAGCTGACACTAAGACTGTTTAACAAATACATGGTGTGCACAATCAGTTGTCAATGTTTCTTTGGCCTCAATCATATCAAAGAATATTGTAGATGCATGATCCTAACCAAAACCAACTGATATCATCAAATTACCACCAACTCTTGGGGAGAACAACATCAAACAAAGTTCACCACAATATAGAATACCAAACAATTTTATTCTCTTGTATAATAAACTCAAGCATCATGTTCATACCAAACTAGCTTAGATTATTGGTTTGTTTTGCTCAATGTTTTGTAATTCTCAACTCCTAATAACCAACACAGCAATTGGTTGAAACTTTAAGTACCTAAAATGAACCACAAAAACAAACCAAAAGTAGGTCTGTATGAAACACATTAGAAAAAACATAAAATATCTTGATTAGGAGTCTTTGATTGGTTGAACCACTTTCATGGTCCTTGAAACCATATCTAACTCAAACCAAACCCAATATTTAATTCTATTGTTTGCTTATTAATGTTCACAATCTTCATCAAATTATGTCCAAGCTTTCAATGAACACTAAAATAATGTATATTTTTTATACGTAGTTCTAAATTGGTTGAGATAGCTATCATATCTCACAGTTTTGTCATCAAAAACACTTAAAAAAATGTGTATATTTTTACATTCTAATAAGTTTATTTATTTGTTAAGTTTTATGATAATTATTATCTTATAAATCACATTAATAATATTTTTTAGAACAACTTTTCCTTTTCAGATTTTATAATTTAATAAAACATCTAGTTTTTGTTTTTGTTGTGGCAATAATTTTATCTTTTTGTTCTCGGTGTTAAGTATTGCTTGACTAACATTGTAACATTAGTAATTCAATCGAAATTATTTTTAAATACAGTTATTTTAAAAGTGAAGTAGTAAACCGTACCTAATAATTATTAACAATGAAAAAGACAAAAATGTAAAAATCATGATTAAATATTTTGTCCTCTTTTTATTGTAGACTCTCCGAAACTTCATTAAAGAATATTTTATTGATACTATTATTATTTTATGTGAAATAGCAAAATTATTGAACTATCCATTATTAGTTTTGCAGGATTAATGTCCTACAGGTGGGCCCTATTCACTCATGCAAATTTTGACTTTATGGGAAATTTTAATTTTTGGGACTTTATTTATTTTAAGGTTTATAATTTTTATAGTACTGTTTCTTATCCATATTTTTCTTTTTCCATCTCCATACACGACATGAAAATATATTTTTATCTTTTTTGTGTTACCTTCATATATTAGTTTTCGAATTATGTAATCTGAAAACTCATTTGAAAAAAGACTTTCGAATTACATAATCCAGAAGCTAAATAAGACTTTCAAATTATGTAATCTGAAAAGTAATCATGCATATGAAAAAAGACTTTCGGATTATGTAATTCGGAAGTTAATTATAAATTTGGAAAATAACTTCCAGATTACGTAATCTGGAATATTGTAGAGAGACATTTTTGGAAATTTGAAAATTTATGGAGGTGATAGAAGAAGGTATAGAGGTGCAGGAAGAAACAGTCCTTTTATGGTCCTTCATGAAAAGAAGGTAAAGAAAGCCCAAAAGGCTTGTACGATGGAGACAAATGTGTTTTTTTGCACCAATGGAGGCATAAATATAAAATGTAGAGGTGCCGATAGAAATGGGCTTCAACTATTGCAATAACGAACACATGGGTCATTGTAGCCCAAGATTAGAAGCCCAAAGATTCTTTTTGGTTTGTATTTGCGAATCTCGAGGTTGAGGTTGCACTTTTCATCAAAGAATCTACTTGTTTATTATTCATGTAAAATCTAACCTAATCCATCAAGTTTTTAAAAAATGCATTTGGATTAAATTGGACGAATTATATAAATAAGTAGATAAATAATAAATTCATCCTAATTTATTTTCAAAATTTATGATTGTCTAATTAAAATTTTATGGATTAAAAATCAGTCTAACAAATATTTCTTCATATTTAATTTTTTAATTTATGAAAAATATAGAATATTTTCAAATATAATAATTTTAAAACCTCGTAGAACCAATTCCTCACAAAAAAAAACTCCACTAAAGGAAATGCAATTTGAGCCTTTCTGTTAAAAGGGGTATTTTAGGAATGAAAATATAGACGGAGCTTTATTTATAAATATAGGAAGTGCACATTATAATTATATTGGGCCTTTCTAGCGTCATGGATCCAAGAAGAAGCCCAACTAAGATGCCAACCAAACCCAAAACAGTTCGAAATCGCAACGCAAACTCGAAAACTCCGAGAGTGAGAGAGATGCAGAAGAGGGAACAGGGCAAGTCCGGTGGATCCGGTGGAGGCGGGGCGGCTCCACCGGCCAAGAGGGGCCGTCCATTCGGAAGCGGTAGCAGTAGTGCCTCCGCCGCGGCTTCCGCTGCCGATTTGGCGGCTCCGTCAACGCTTCTTGGTCCTTCCCTTCACGTTCACAACTCCTTTGCCGGTTAGTTCACAGCATCTTCCCATTCCATGACTTTTGAAATTCTTTATACTCAATATTGGGTCTATATTTTCTCTTTAAAAATGGTAATTTGTTTGAATGTGCCTGAATCTACACAACACACGCATTCTTGCACTAATAATCATATTGTGAATTTTACTAAAATTTGTTTATCTTTAATTACACGAATAACCACTTAATTTGATGTTTCAAGAAATTCGAGGAACTATTATTCATGCATAATAGGTGTAGAACAATGCAAGTCCACTTTGTGGCTAGGGTATGCTGTGTAAGGATAACTTTGCTTTCTTAAGTATCTGGGAGTATTGTTTTTGGAAAATTGCAATGTTTTATCTTGGCTTTTTTGAACACCTTTTTGTTGTTGTTTTATTACTCTTGCAGATCAGAATAATAAAAGAATTGTTTTGGCTCTTCAAAGTGGTCTGAAGAGTGAGCTGACCTGGGCTCTGAATACTCTTACTCTGCTCTCATTTAAAGAAAAGGATGACATGCGAAAGGATGCAACTCCCCTTGCGAAAATTCCTGGGTTGCTTGATGCGCTCCTTCAAGCTGTATGTGTCACCTATCATGTTTTAAATTTTGTATTTTGTTGTTGAGATTATTACCCTTTTTAATATTTTACACGGTCCTGTTGTAACTTAAAACAGATAGATGATTGGCGGGATATAGCACTCCCAAAGGAATTAGCCAAGTCAACAAGAGTCAGAACATTAGGTGCTAATTCTGTTGTGACTGGATTTGGGAATGAATATCAGGCGTTGGGCTCGACTAGTGCTCTCCACCGCCCTGGGTAAATTTGTTCTACTTGAATATCGTCTTTGATTTTGAGTTTTCAATTGATTGTAATTTGTATGTTTTCTTTTTGGAGATGGAGGTGGTTAGAGAGAATGAATTTCATTGTAGGATTATGCTCTTTGTGCAGTGTAGGATCTGGCTCTGCTGGTATTGAATCAACACAGCACAGTGGTGTGACAAAATCTCGTTTTACAGAGTTATGGCTTGATGAAGATGGTCTGTTTAATTTAGATGATGAAGGGCGAGCAGAAAAACAGCAATGTGCTGTTACTGCTTCAAATATCATCAGGAACTTCTCTTTCATGCCAGATAATGAAGTTATAATGGCCCAACATCGTCATTGTCTGGAAACAGCCTTCCAATGCATAGAAGATCATCTTGTAGGTGAGATACCTGCTTGTTATAACCTATAATCTTTTTTGGTTTATAGTATATTTTAGTGCTCTGGTTTCCACATTTTTTGGTTTCTGTTCTTTTCTGGTTTCTTTTCCTAATAATTCTCTTATCTGGTTTTAGTAAGTTTCTATATTTTTTTACTTATTTGTTTTTTGGTCCCTATCATTATGTACCAGTTCTTACATTTTCTCAGTAATTTTGGTTTTGATTTCTGTAATTTTTATTCGTTACACGAAAATGGTCCTTATATTTCATGTTGGACAGGCCCCTACATAGTTTATTATCAAGATATTAGTTCTTTAGGTACTAAACCCTTAATAGTGACTACAAAGGCCACGGAAAAAATTTAAGGGCTAAAATTTATCTTGAACCACCCTTTTTTTCATTGATTAGCAACATTATTTAGAAAAATCTTATTCTCTGATGATGTGGACTTGGGTGAATATGGATGTGATCATGATTGTGATGGTTAAGTGAACAAATTTATTAAGTTGTTGGTTGATATATGTCATGGTACATTGTCTATGTGTGGAATTGAAAATGTTGTGTCTGATGTAAATAGGATCTTCTCTAGTTGCTTAGTTTTTCTTTTGAGACATCTGACAAGTTGACATAATGTATGCGAATATATTCTGGGAGACAATATGCTTCTATTCTCTGCTATACTTACGGACTGATGGACCTATTTAGTATGAGTGCAGCCATTTTTTATTTCCTGTTTGGTTATTAAATGCTAGAAGTTCAAATCCTTGGATATTATAATCTGTATAGAATATATAATCAATAATTGGAGGTGGGATATGATGAAATAGTAATTTATGATATATCCATAGTGATTAGAGTGCTATCTTATGCTTTAAAATTTGGGAAATAGTGATTATGTTTAGTTTGTGCATATATTGATCAATAGAAGCATTAGCACTACCATCTCCCGTCATAGCTTTTGGAAGTTTTGGAAATATGGACTAATCCATTTGCCTAGTGAGCAAAAAATTGACTGGTTTCGTGTAGTGTTTAAGGTATCACTATGTAACAAATGCTATCATTCCCTGTCCTCATAAAAATACCAACCTTTGAATTAGACTTTTTTTATGGATCAGTTTTATGTCAAAGTCTGTTTAGATTAAATTTACTACCCCTTTAAAGTTTAAGTGTATTCCAAATATCTTATGTCTTATGTTGATTTTTGGTCCCTGTAGAGAGAGGCGTCCACATTTAGAGTCCAACAGGGTTTCTACATGATTTCATTCAAATGAGACCTATGCAGAACAAGACAATATCTGATTTTTGTTGGTTTCAAGAAACTCCATAAATCTGTGATGAAAGTTATTTTCTTTAATTACCATTATGTGTTGCCCTATCACTACAAGAATTGGTTCACTCTTTTGTCATAAGTTGTCTCTTAATGTTCATAATGTTGACAGAGGATGAGGAACTTGTCACAAATGCTCTGGAGACAATCGTTAACTTAGCTCCACTACTGGATCTTCGAATATTTAGCTCATCCAAGCCATCATTTATTAAAATAACGTAAGTGATTGTTCTATCTTGAATGCAACCTTTTCACACTATTGTAATTCTCTGTTGCTAATTGATGAATTGTATTACTTGCAGAGAAAAACGGGCAGTTCAGGCCATCATGGGGATGTTGGAATCTGCAGTCAAAGCCTGGCATTGTGCTGCCGCTGAATTACTTGGGCGTTTGATCATTAATCCTGACAATGAACCTTTCTTGCTTCCATTTTTTCCACAGGTTAAACTTTATTTTATGCATGTAATGTTTTGCTTGTTAGTTTGGTGCGTGTTCTAAAAAAATATAATCAACATTGGTTTATTTATGCAGATACACAAGCGCTTAATTGATCTCATCAGCATGCCTGCATTAGATGCACAGGCAGCTGCTATAGGTGCACTCTATAACCTTGCTGAAGTTAATATGGACTGCAGGTTGAAGATTGCTAACGAGAGATGGTAGACCCCTTATTCCATTTTTTTAGAGCACTATATTTTGATACTGTGAAATGGTAAATTATGACAGTAATTTTCTTTAAATAGCACTCATAAAATTTCATCAAACACAGGGCTATTGATCGATTGCTTAAAGTGATAAAGACACCACATCCGGTCCCTGAAGTTTGCCGGAAAGCTGCCATGATATTGGAAAGCTTAGTTTCTGAGCCACAAAACAGAAGTTTGCTGCTAGCCTATGAGAATGCATTTGCTGAGATACTTTTTACTGATGGAAGATATTCTGATACATTTGCAAGGATATTGTATGAACTAACATCTAGACCAAATAACAAAGTGGCAACGGCTCGTGGCATATGGGGTATGTGAACGCCAAACCTTGATACGATACTGATTTGTGATCCGTGCTACGTATAGTTTTGCTACTTTGACAGCTTTTTGGATGACTGGTTCGTTTGAAAATTCATAATATATGTATATGTCTTTGGCTAGGATTGCACAATACCTCGTGTGTATTCATGTTGTAATGTACACGAGTTGTATCATGACAAATACTTTTAGTTTCTATTTGTTAGTTTATTGGCTGGAAAATGCTCAATTGGTAGAAGGAGAAATGATCTCTCTCGTAGAATGATTTCGTAACTATGTTCATATCTAACCAGTTTATTCAAAAACCCATCCTAATATACTGTTAAATTATTGTTGATATCATATATAGAGTACAAGAAAAAAAGAGAAAAATATCATGCGTCATATTTTGTTCTCATATTAGTTCATGAAATTAAGAAAAATTCAAATAAATTTTTGAATTCAAGATTTCATTGAAGTTTCTAAAGTGAATTTTGTTTTTTCATTTTAGTTTGTAAATATATTACTATCACTCAAGTGTCCACAGACTAGAGACCAAAATGAAAAAAATCTTTTAATCGCTTTATCTTATTACCTCCACATTTTGTATCACTTATTCTGCAGATTTTATATTTTGTTGAAGTATTCTCCTCTTCCTCACAACTTTTGTTATCAGTGCTAGAATTTAAATATATGATTTCTTGATTCATACTACATATTTAAATCCAAAAATTCCTATTCCTAGGGACAAGGCACTGCTACAGTTACATATTTCACTTCCTCTAAATGAATATAATAATAGCATTGCGAATGAATACAAACCGAACATTACAAATCACTACAAATAAAGTTAATAATCGATTATCTTAATATTATCAATTATATTTAAAGAATAGTAATTGAAGAACATATTTTATGTTTTTTTTTCCTCTTAAAACCATATCCAATTATTAAATTTCGTAACTCAGGAACTTATTTGTGAGTTTTGGAGGCAGCACATGAATGGGAAAGATTTAATGTGAAAAATGATAAGTCTTGAAATTGGTGGAAGTTATGAAAGCAAACAATGAAAGGAAAGAAAAGTTGAAAAAGATGAGTAAAGAAAACAGACCCTTAATTATTCTTCCCAAATACTTCATTTTAATTATTCTTATTCCACTTTCAAATCCACTATCAAAAGCAGACTTTGTATTTTGATTAGAATTAGATAACAAAATGGATCTCAGAATTAGAATCTCTGGATTCTCAAAGGGTGCACATGAAGAAAACTACAATGAAAAACCCTGTGAAGAAACAAGAACGTTTCGTGAAGGAGCAATGTGTATTGGACTGCAATTTGTATAATTCAAACAATTATTATAAAAAAATTTAAATTACTATTTCACATCTATTATGTTATTAATATTTTATTATAATTTTTGTCCACTGTCCCACTATTTATTTCATTACACATTTTTTCATTACAGCTATCTCTTTCTATACATATTTGGGTCCCATCATAAGAAAAATAACCAAGCCAATGACCACCTCCTTATACCGATCCATTGCCTCCAATCAAAACACTTCTAACTATAATAAATTAGTTTTTAACTTTTAGTTGAACACAATTTTATACTCAATTTTTTACTTGCATTAATAGTGTAAAATCTTTATCTTGTTAAAGATTATAATTATCAAAAGTTGAATCATTATTTTATTTATTTATTGTGTGAGTAATATTATATTTTATTTTATACGATGATTATTTATTAAAATGACCATTTATTTTTGTAATAACCATTTATTTTAATTGATAATATTTATTTTAAAATAGATTAGTTATTACTTGGGTCTGATGAGTATGAGATGGATTAAAAAGAGTTGGAGTAGAGTAGTTATGCCGGCGAAGGGCTTCAATGGAAGAGAGAAATGTCCAAAGGAAAGGCCAGTGAGGATGCAGAGGTCATCTTCACATGTTGGTGTCACTGCCCAAAACTACCAATATCATTGGTCAATAATGCTTGACAAGTCCATAATCACTCAGTGTGGCTCTACAAGTACAACTACACTGCACTCTAATTACTACTGCACAGTGATTGATATGAGTACTGCTACCAACAAATTTTATGTGACATGTTCTTACCACAAAATTGAATTGATAGTGCAACACAAAAACAACTCAAAGGAACCATGTCCTCATCGTTGGAAAGAGTGTGCTTCCAACCAGGTTGACACTCACATTCAAAGAAGAAAGTGGTGTTCTCAGAAGCTTTGCATGTTCCTTTTCCACATTCCACTGCTTTGCAGACCTCATCTGAAACCATCTCACATAACAACAAAACAAAACAAAACATCATGTCAAAAGCAATCCACAACTCCAAAGCTGTCATCCAAAAAAGAAAAGAAAACTTGTTGAAAAGACCCTTTTATGAAAGATTTGAATCAACAACATATGATCTTAAAAATAGACAACTTTCTGCATGCAAGAATCATATCTTCTATCTTGCTATATAAAGATCCATCAAAATGTTTTATATGAACACTCAAGAAATCTCTCAAGACTGGAAATGAAAATCAACAAGCATATAGGTAGCACCACAACAAGGAAATCCAACAAAAGAGAAAGCAGAAGAAATGGTTACAAACCAAAGATGGTTCATTCTTCAACATAATGTTATTATATTTTCAAACACTATTTCTATACTACTTTAGAGCAAAATAAACATGCACACGCCCATATTATCAGTAAAGAGAGGGGATTGAAGCATCTTAGATTAACCAATTTTATAAATAAAAAAATTTAAAATGGTTGAGTTTCATTCCCATCACTAATTGACAGAAGTTGTTGCTGAAAAATTCCCCCCATTCTTTATCTGAATTTGATTTCAATCCATGTTAATTAGCTCGTGATTCTTTAGTTGATAGTGTATAATTGTGTTAAGTGGGAAATTATTATTATGTTGTGCTTATAATTAATTATTACCCATTTATATTAAGAAAAACAAAGGTTTTCAAACACTAAAAATCATTAAATATAAACTAATTTTAAAAATAAAAAATAATTAATTATTATATAATTTTAAAAAAATTACTAAAAACTAAACATTCACTAAGTAATACTATTGATTTTTAAAGTAATTTTTATTATTAATAAAAATTTATAAAGTAATTTTTAAATAAAAAATATTAACAATATTATTTTATAAATTAAAAAAATAATAGTATTTAAATTAAATTTTATTATTAATAAAAAATTATAAACTAGTTTTTAAATAAAGATAAATATTAACTAGATATTATTTTAAAAATTAAAAAACTATTAATATTTAAAATAATCTTTGTTATTAATAAAAATTTATAAACTATTTTTAAATTGATATCTAATAGTAATTACCAAACTTTTTACTACAAACTAACTAGATTAGATTCTAAATTGTATTTATAAACTTAAAAATGAATTTAACATCGAACACAATATTAATCATGAAGGTCTTTTAAAATAATTTAAGTTGGATTCAGGTAGTGAAATCCTTATCAGAAAATAATGAAATAAATGTTGAACAAGAGAATAGCTGCATGCTCAATCATTAAATTGATCACACTGTTACATGAGCAAATACATTGGCAAACTACAGGGAGTGGTAATAATCTTCTCTTCTTTCTTTTCACATCTCCTAAGATCACCTATATAAGATTCACAATCAACAAGTTTCTTTAATTTAGGGTTTAGGATTTAATTTAGTGTTGATTAGAAAAAAGTTTCTTTAATTTAGACCCTTAGCTTTCTCAAGAATAATAAATTAAAGGGTTTAGGGTTTAATTTAGTGTTATTAAGAAAAGTTTCTTGAATTTGAACCCTTAGCTTTCCCAAGAATAATAAAAATGAAAAAAAAAATATATATTGACAACTTCATCTAATATACAACCTCATTATTTTTAGTCTCATGAAATGTGTTTTTTTCATATCATAAAAGGTTGTATATTGGACCAAATTGTGAATATATTATTTTTGAAAAGAAAAAGAAAAGGGTGTGATTTGATTTAGGAAGCAATTGGTGCCACTTTAGGCACATGAACAGGAAAGTGATGAATCTCATCCATCCAAGGATTCTTCTCCTTTGCTGGATTGATGGTTCTGAGAGCCCTCCAAACAGCACTGTTGCACTTGAATCCTGATCCAAATGCAATCTGCCAAGTCCTGTCACCCTTTTTGATCCTTCCCTTCCCTTCAGTGTAGGCCAACTCATACCACAAGGAACTGCTGGAAGTGTTTCCAAACCTGTGTAGGGTCATTCTAGAAGGTTCCATGTGCCACTCACTTAGCTCAAGGTTCTTCTCCAGCTCATCCAACACTGCCCTCCCTCCAGCATGGATGCAAAAGTGCTCAAATGCCAACTTGAAATCAGGTATGTAGGGCTTTATCTTCATCTTCAACACTTTCCTAGCCACCAAGGTCCCAAAGAAAAGGAGCTGTTCTGACATGGGGAGGACTAGGGGTCCTAGTGTTGTGATGTTCGTCTTTAGGGCCTCTCCTGCCACTGCCATCAAGTCCTTTGAGAGGGCCACACCAATTCTCTTTGTTTCATCCTCTTCTTGGAACACACACCCATAGGACTTGTCCTCTGCTCCCTTGTGTGTGCGCACTGTGTGGACTAGTTGGTATTTCGCCCGCCGCCGGTCGCCGGAGCGGTTCGAGAGGAGGATCGCCGCTCCTCCCATTCTGAACAGACAGTTTGACACCAGCATTGATCGGTTGTTGCCAAAGTACCAGTTCAGAGTGATGTTCTCCATGCTCACTACCAAGGCGTAAGAGTTCGGATGAACCTAACATTTATCACAAGAAGTTAGGATTTAGGGTTTAAATAACATCTTAAATGTTAAATGGAAATTATGTTTTAACAAATATATCATTGCCCAACATAAAATCTTCATAAATAATGACATTTATGATTGGATAATAGTATGATGAATAGTTACGATGGAATAGTCAAATGAGATGCACAAAACTATTAATGGAAAACCTAAATTTGGTCACCATTGTTAGAGATTATGGATGAGGCTAGATAATTATGCATGTCAATGGAATATTTGTGATGCAATATATATATTAAGGTGATGTGATGATGAGTGATTAGTTTAAAGAAGATGAAGAAGGAGAAATAAAAGCAAAGGTTCCGTATCTTTGGAGGGTATTCATTGGGTTGGCTAACCTAACAAAACATAGTTAAAGACATGCTATAAAAGTTGGGGTCCATTCAATGCCATGCACCATATTCTTAATTCATATTTTCAATTCTCAACATTAAAACTTATGTGTATCGTGTCAGAATTCCCAAAGGGATCCACACATTTAACCGTGATCATGTCATGTGAAATTTAAACACAGAAACTATCCATTACTTCATGTGATTTTGTGAGATTAAAACTATGTATGCTAAACATTAAATGCTTTGTGTATAGGCACAACCGACTCATGATGAGAAATGTTTGCATTCATGTTTTTTTTCTTCTAATAAACTAATAAACATCATTAAACAGAAACCAATTAATCTAAACCACAAAAGTTTTTGGTACTTGAAATTGGAAAGATATATGTGTATATATATATATATATATATATATATATATATATATATATATATATATATATATATATATATATATATATATAT